>Ga0115567_10001630_pt1 | contig 22405 bp, 21 predicted proteins | sample COGITO_mtgs_1204_2_FD_88679 | JGI IMG/M metagenome (GOLD analysis project Ga0115567, IMG submission 88679) | Pelagic marine microbial communities from North Sea - COGITO_mtgs_120412 | ecosystem: Environmental > Aquatic > Marine > Epipelagic | place: Germany:Helgoland, sampling site Kabeltonne... | reverse complement strand
TAATAAGGCGTGCCCACCTGCAAATATGGAAAGTAGTATTTGATCTATTACTTGCTCCTGCCCTACAATTACTTTAGCAATTTCTTGCTTTAATTGTTGGTGTTTCTTAACCAAAGATTCTGCGGCAGCAACATCGGACATACGTTATTGTTTTACTTTTTTAACCAATCATTGGTGTATTCACAAGTTCGGTATTTTCCGTTTATCTTAATATAAGTATCTGTAATTTTTTCTTTTTGCCATTTCTCAATAGCATCTAATTGCTTATCTCTTAAAGCCAATTCCTTGATTTTTAAATAATCTTTAGCAAACTCAGCTTTATGCTCCGGGTATCTTTTATCTACAGTAATAAGTTTGTAAAATACTCTTCCTGTACGATCTTGATCTGTTAGAACTAAAGATACATCTCCTTCTTTTAAGTTTACAACCTGATCGTAAATTTCAGGATCTATCTTAGTTAGCTCAAATCTTGTGTCTCCACTAGTAGGATTGATCAATTTACCATCATTAGCAGCAGTTTCCTCTTCATCAGAAAATTTCTTTGCTGCCACAGCAAATTTCAAATTACCCTCTACTATTTGAGCTCTAATACTGTCTATTTGAGCCTTGGCTGCATCTACCGTGTAATTAGTAACATCTGGAATTAATAAGATGTGTCTAATTTCTAAATTTTGACCTAAAACTTTATCAACTTTTATTATATGATAACCGAAAGCAGACTCAAATGGTTCACTTACTTCTCCTTCTTGTAAACTAAAGGCTGTGTCTTTAAAATCTTTATCTAATGGATCTTTTCTTGAAATAACCATTCTTCCACCGTCTCTACTAGAACCAGGATCTTGAGAATAAAGTACCGCTTTAGTTGCAAAACTCGCATCGTTATCTACTACATCTTCTCTAAATTGACTTAGTCTATCTATAACTTTTTGCTTTTCTGATTGTGGAATTTCAGGTTTTAAAATAATTTGAGAGATCTCTACTTCATCTCCAAAAATTGGTCTTTCTTCTTTATCTATTTTTTCAAAATAATTTCTTACTTCTTCAGGAGTAATTTCAACATCTTCAATAATCTGTTTTTGCATACGGTTTGCAAGCTCTCTTTGCTTATTGATCTCGAAAAGTTCTTTTCTAAAATCTGCCTCAGAATCTCTCTTATAGAATTTTAAAACCTTTTCCATAGAACCAGTTTGTCCTACTAATTGATTGATTTGTTGATCTACATAACTAGTGATCTCAGAATCTGCAACAATGATACTATCCTGTACCGCTTGGTGTGCATATAGCTTATTTTCCAGCAAAGTTCCTATCAATTGGCAATCTGAAACATCTGCAGTTGATACTCCTTGACTTTGAAGATCTTTCAGCATCATATCTACATCGCTATCTAAAACAACGTACTCTCCCACTACAGCAGCAATTCCATCTACTTTATATTTTTGAAATTCTCCAGATCGTGCTTTTGTAGTATCTACCTCAACTTTTGGTTGAATAGCAGTACTATCTGTAACAATTACCTCTTGAGCATTTATACTTTGAGTTGCTCCAAAAAGCAGGCAAATACCTGCAAGACCGTTAATTATATATTTCAAATTGTTTGTTTTCAATTGCATCTTTTGTTATGTCTTTTTCTAATTCTTTAACCAAATCGGCTTTTCGTTTATTCAGGATAATTTGCTTGATAGTAGATCGTGCATATTCCAAAGGCGCCTGCTCATTTCTTAGCAAAACGTCGTTAACATACACCAAATATACTTCTAATGAATCTTCAAGTTCAAGAAAATTAGATTTTTTTAATAATTGTGCTTTATTAGCATCGTTAAGAGGTCCTATTTTATCGAATACCGATTTAGAACTTACCCAAACCGAATCATTAAAAGAATAGGCTTTAAATTGCAAAGCAATCTTATCTAAATTCCCTCTGTCTTTTTCATTAAATCTGATAAATTCCTTTTTAACATCAGAAAAATCAAGACTGTTATTATTAAGATTGATAAATCTTAATTTTACAAGATCTTCATTCAATCTGAAATTATCCAGATGTGTATTATAGTAGCGAACCACCTGAGAATCTATAAAAGTGGTGTCTAACCTTTTTGCAACCAAAGCATCGGCATACGCCTTGGTATACAACTCATTTTTATAATTACGTACCAATTCATCAAACTCTTGTTGCTGCTTATCGGTTAAATTATACTTAGCTCTGTCTATTAATAATTGTTGTGTAGCCCAACGCGTAATAAAATTGGAAACAATTAGTGTACTATCTTCAGGAGAAACATCTTCTCCCACCAATGGAGCAATGTCTTCTTTATATAAATAGCTCTGATTCACCCTTGCAATGGGCTCTTTCTCCTCTTCAGTATTAAAATAATCACAACTACCTAAAGTGAGTAATAATGAAGAGATCAAAGAGATTTTAAAAATGTTCTTACCTATCAAAGGTTCTAAATTTAGTGGAACAAAACTATTATGCTATCTTGAATGCTAAGCAAATAGATTTCTGAGCAAAAATAAGAAATCTAAAAGCTTCTACAAGTCATTCTATAAACGATTCTAAATTCAAAAAATTATGTTAAAAATAGAAATTTCTGAATTATCTTAGAGGAAGCTCAAAAATGGAACCATTATGAAATATTCTAAAGAAATAATTATAGATCTACCAAGAGAAGAGGTAATTAGAAAGATGGAAAAACCAGAAAATTTTAAATTTTGGCAAAAAGGTTTTGTAAGCTATAAACATATTAGCGGTATTCCGGGGCAAGAAGGCGCTCGTTCCAAACTTCATTATAGAATGGGAAGTAGAGATATTGAAATGATGGAATGTATTGAGAAGAACAATCTACCCGATGAATTACATACTACTTACGATGCAAAAGGAGTTTATAATATTCAGAAAAATTATTTTGAAGAAGAATCTACGAATACAACACGTTGGACTTCTTACAATGAATTTGAATTTTCCGGTTTTATGAAAGTAATAGGAGTTTTAATGCCTGCAATGTTTAAGAAACAATCTTACCAGTATATGAAAGATTTTAAGACTTTTGCAGAGGAAGGAAAATGTGTAGATAATTAAAATAAATTATGGAGAAACAAGTAAAACTTATTTGGGATTTTAGAGGTCCACAATCTTTACAAACTGCCAATCATCATGAAATTCATTTAAAAGATTATATAGCTGCAGAAAAATTGCAAGAATGGAAAATTACAGGCGTAGACAAATTTAGCGAAATGCATAATGCGGCTTATTGGGTAGTACCAGAATCGAAAATGATGAAATTTAGAGAAATTTTAAAACCTCATCGAGCTACTTGGTATGAAGAATAAATTTTTGATTAAAATTAGAAGTTAATAGCATTGCTCTGTTATATTTGCTGAAAATCAAATAATCATGAAAAATTATATCTTAACTATTGCGATTTTTATGATCGCTATTTTTACTCAAGCTCAAACAAAAGTAGGAACTATAGATGCTGAATATATTTTGGGCAATATGCCCGAAATGCAATCTGTAGAACAAGGAATGCAAACATACAGTGCAAACCTTCAAGCTCAAATGCAGGGGAATGTAAAAAAATACGACTCACTTATAGACGCCTATAAAACAAATAATGCTACGTTCACCGAAGAACAACTTAAAACAAAACAAGAAGAAATAATAGGTATCGAAAATGATCTTCAAACTTTTAAGCAAAAAGCTACGCTCATGATGCAAATGAAGAGAAATGAACTTACACAACCTCTTTATGAAAAAATAGATGTTGCAATGAAAGAAATTATTGCTGCTCAAAAATATACCCAAATATTAAATACAAGTACTAATGGTCTTGCATATGCTGATCCTAAATTTGATATTACAGAAGCGGTAATAAACAAGTTAGGCATTACTATTAAAGAAGCAGAGTAACACTTTCTGCTTATAAAAAAGCCGGTTAAGAAATTTCTTAACCGGCTTTTTTATTTTAGAACTTTAAATTATTATCTGCTATAATTAGGAGATTCATTGGTGATAGTAACATCATGCGGATGACTTTCATGAATTCCAGAAGAAGTAATCTTTACAAATTTTCCTTTTTCCTTTAAAGCCTCAATATCTTTAGCACCACAGTACCCCATTCCAGCTCTTAAACCACCAACAAATTGATGGATACTTTCTTCCAATTCTCCTTTATAAGGAACTCTCCCTACAATACCTTCTGGTACTAATTTTTTAATATCGTCTTCTACATCTTGGAAATATCTGTCTTTAGAACCCTGTTTCATAGCTTCTACAGATCCCATCCCTCTATAAGATTTGAATTTTCTTCCTTCGTATATAATGGTATCTCCTGGAGATTCTTTAGTTCCTGCAAGTAAAGATCCTAACATTACACAATCTGCACCGGCTGCAATTGCCTTTGGAATATCACCTGTATAGCGAATTCCTCCATCTGCAATCACAGGTACTCCGGTTCCTTTAAGCGCTGCTGCTACTTCTAACACTGCAGAGAATTGTGGAAATCCTACTCCTGCAACAACTCTAGTTGTACAAATAGATCCTGGACCAATACCAACTTTTACGGCATCTGCTCCGGCATCTGCCAAATATTTCGCAGCTTCGGCAGTAGCAATATTACCCACTACAACTTCTAAATCTGGGAATTTACTTTTTACATCTTTTAAAACACTTACCACCCCTTTGGTATGACCATGGGCCGTATCAATAATTATAGCATCTACACCTGCATTTACCAGAGCGGTAGCTCTTTCTAAAGAATCTGCAGTAACACCAATAGCTGCTGCAACTCTTAATCTACCAAAACTGTCTTTATTAGCATTTGGTTTTTGGGTAAGCTTGGTAATGTCTCTAAAAGTAATAAGACCTACCAATTTATCATCGGCATTTACCACCGGTAATTTCTCGATTTTGTTTTGTTGTAAGATCACTTCAGCTTCTTCTAAAGAAGTTCCTTCAGACACCGTCACTAGATTTTCTGAAGTCATTACTTCAGAAATTGGCCTGCTGTCATTTTTCTCGAATCTAAGATCTCTATTGGTAACTATTCCTAAGAGCTTCCCTTCATCATCAATTATAGGAATTCCGCCAATACTGTGCTCTTTCATATTATTCTTGGCGTCTAAAACCACAGCGGTAATTGGCAACGTAACAGGATCTATGATCATTCCACTTTCTGCACGCTTTACCCTTCTCACCTTTAAAGCTTGTTCAGCAATGGTCATATTCTTATGCAAAACACCTATTCCTCCTTCTCGCGCAATAGCAATAGCCATTTTGCTTTCGGTAACTGTATCCATAGCAGCAGATACAATAGGAACATTTATAGTAATATTTTTAGTGAATTTTGTCTGGATATTTACTTCTCTGGGTAGAACTTCAGAAAAAGCAGGAACTAAAAGTACATCGTCGTAAGTAAGTCCTTCTCCAACAATTTTGGATTCATGTGCAGTCATAGCAATTAAAGATTTAATTGCATGCAAATATACGTTTTTTTACTAGATGAAACCATCTGAAAATCAGCTATTATTGGAATTAAATCTATGAATTCACTTTAGATTTAATTCCAATAAAACATCTACACTCTATTTTATAATTTAATTTGTAGTGATGTATACCAAGTTACAGGTTGTGCAGGTATAATTCCAGGACCAGGATATCCTGTAGCTCTTCTTGTAAAATAAGAATTATTCAATAAATTATTAATACCTGTTTCCAATTTAAATTTTCCTAAATTATAAGAAGCAGAAAGATCCATGATTCCATAAGCTGGAACTGCTCCTTCTATCCCTCGATTATTTTCCGATTTCACCTGCGGAGCATTCGTAGCATCTGTAAACTGACTCGCTAAATAGGTATACTGTAAACCTGCAAGAAAATTTTTGTAACCAAATTTTAAACCTGTTTTTAAATTTATCTTTGGAATGAATTCAACTTCATTTCCTTTCACATTGATCTCATCTGAACTGCTGTATTCAGATTTTGTAAAGGCAGCATTTACAAAAGCACTCAACTGATAATTCTCTGCAGATTGAAAAAAGCTATTCCTTATATTCCATTCTGCAAATGTTTCAATACCGTAAATAAATGCATCTCCAATATTTCCTCTAAATCGCACAAGTCTTCCTGTTTCCTCCAGTACACCTTGAGCGTTTACGCGTTCTTCTTTTCTTAAAACCTCACCAATCCTATCATTATATTTTAATGCAAAAGCACTCACGTCATAAGACAGGAAATCTTTTAACTGTCCACGAATTCCAATATCTGAAGTAAATCCTTCTTCATCATTAATGTTTTCATCTACCTGAAAGCTTGGATTTACTACTCTAATATCGCTAAATGTAACCGATCTGTAATTTTGAGAAAAGTTAGCATAAAGTTCATTTGAAGCATTTAAATTATAGCTACTTCCAACTCCAAGCAAAATAAAATTTCTTTCAAATTTTCGATCATCATCTATAGTCTCATTTAACAAAGTATTTTCTGCATTATCCTTTATAATATTTTTATAAAAACCATCAGACTCGGTATTGATATATTCAAATCTAAAACCAGGGGTTATAGAAAAATTATTTGTGATGTTGAAAATGTTTTCTCCAAAAAACGCAAGGTTTTTATTTGGAAATTCAAATACGGACTGTCTTCTATAGTCGGGAAATTCTGCAGTTGCAAAATCAAAATCTGGCCCTACCGAAGCACTTCCTGCTCCTTGCTGCTGCTGATTGGAAGCCTGATAGTATTTACTCCCTAATAATAAGACTGATTCTTCTTCAAATAGATCATATCTGGTTAAAACTCTAGCTTCAGCTCCCCAGTTGGAAAAATCATCTACCAACAACTCCCTCGGCTCTTCAGGATCATCATCAGCCTGCACTACTCTGTTTTCCCTAAATCCTAAAGCCTTACGTGTGGCATCAAGACCAAAAACATTCAAACTAAAATCTGTTTTTTCAGAAAATTTATGCTCTAGCTGAAGTGCAAAAAGATTCCAGTTTACATCAAACCAATTGCGAGACCGGTTGCTAAAATCAGGGTTATTATAAAATTGAGCATCTGTTAATCCCCCTGGTTGTTGAGCTAAATAGTTTAGGTAGGTATATTCAAAACTGATTTTAGTGTTTTCATTAAATTCCCAGCCCAAATGCGCGAAAGCGTTATGAGAATCATATTCTGAATTAGGCCTGAAACCTTTACCACTCTTATAATTATAATAAGTATAATAGCTAAATTTTCCCACCGTTCCGCTTAAGCTGTTAAAGCTGGTAAAAAGATTATAAGAACCTATAGATTGACGGGAAATGAGCTCTATCTCTTTATCTGGTACTGGTTCTTTAAACTTAAAATTGATTAGACCTCCAAACTGAGTCCCATATTGTAAGGAGGCTGCACCACGTACTACCTGTATTTCTTTCAAAGCTTCTGGCGGCGGAGTATAATAACTTTCCGGATATCCCAACACATCAGCAGAAATATCATACCCATTTTGCCGGGTATTAAAATTCTGGGTTCTATTGGGATCCAGTCCCCTACCGCCAATATTCAGTTGTAAGCCGGCATCTCCGTTATCATAAATATTTAATCCCACAACTTGGCTATAAATCTGTCTTGCATTATTTGCCGCTAGATTTGCAGATACATTATCCAGTACTACCACCTCACTTTTCTTGCCCGCATAGATGGCAGTACCCTCTACTTTTCGCAATTTTCTCAGAGCGAATATCTGCTCTCTTCTATTGGTGATCATCACTTCATTAAGACTTTCTGCCAGTGGAGAAAGTTCAAAATTAATTTCAGTATTCCCTGCTATAATTAGCTCTCGTTCTATGATCTCATAATCGTAACTAAATACCGCAAAAATATAAGTTCCCTCTTTTAAGGAATTAAATTCAAATTCCCCATTTTCATTAGCTACCGCTGGTTTTCCGGTGGTCTTATTCCAGATTTCAGCATTTGGAACAGGCAGACCAGTTTCCGAAGAAGTCACTCTTCCACTTAATGAATATTGAGCATTCATAATCAGGCTAAAAAAGAAAAATATACTAAAAACCTTTAATTTCGTCATAAAATGGTAAAATGAATGTTTTGTGTTTAAAAGAGTCGTCAAAATTAAGCAAATTAACATCGGCACTTATATAGGACTTACTTTTTCTACCATTAAGACCTACATAACTTTCTACATAGACTTCAATGTTACTATGACCATCTTTTCTGAAATGATCTGCAAGAAAATGAGCGTATTGTAAAATAAAATCTGGCTGAAAAGACATCTGCTTTTCCTGAAATGGAGTAAGAAAATCTGAATTATTTACATAGAATCTTTTACCAGATTCTGCATCTACAACTTTAAATTCAGCATATCCAGCTTTCTCCATTAGCATGACACGCCACGAGAATCTATAGCCTTCTTCTGTCCAGAAAAGCTCATTTGGATACAACAAATATCTCCATGGCAACAATAACTGAACAAGGAAAAATACTGAAATAATCGAAATTACAGCCTTCCTATTTCTTGATTTGTTTAAGAGTAAATTATTATCAAATTTCACTTTATTAATATTGAACCAAAATGAAATTTTATTCAAAATCTGGTGATGCACCTTTGGACTGAAGAATATTAGGGCACTAATTATCATGATATACGGAAACATCCCGATAGGAAATAAAACCCGTGTGAGTACATGAAAAACGATCACAGCCAAAAATGCTACAAACCGAGTTCTTTTATATAATAATAAAAAAGGGATTAAAAGGTCGTAGAGCATACCGCTCCAACTAAAGGCATAAGGAACCCATTCCTGTTGCATAAGATCTCCTAAGTAAGGAAGATCGTATTTTGAAGGGAGCCAGATCTTCAAAGGCATAGCATTAAATAACCAATCTGAATTAAGTTTAGCGAGACCGGCATAGAAATAGACCATTGCAAGTAAAAGCTTAATGGAATCTGTACACCAGCGTGGAATTTTTTGAAACGCTTTTCCTGAATTCTTCCAAGCATCAAAAGAAAAGTAGGCATGCGCTGGTAAGAAAATAAGCAAGAAGCTAAGAATACTTATAAAATAATAATGGTTTAGATAAGTGGTCTTATCCATTAGTTCGATATATGTAAAACTAAGGAAAAAAGTAATTATAGCTATTCTATACTTATAACCTATCGCTACAAAAAAGGCTGCAGTCCCACATACTATAAAAAGCAAATAGGTGAAATCGCCAAGCGGTTTCACCCATTCAAATCCATAATAACTAAAATGAAATTTTGGAGTTATATAAAGTTTTTCAATCCATCCGTTCAGATAAAAACGTATGATACTGGCTAGCATCAATAATCCAAAACCTATGCGAAAAACTGCTAATGGAGCGGCATCGGTATAAGAATTAAAATATTTTGCTATGGAACGCTTCATCTGCTATTTGCTAATCTCCATCTGAGTCTACGTAATTTATGCTGATGGAAAGCGCCTGAACCATATCCAATTTTAATAGAACCACCTCTTTCTGAAGCTCATCAAACGCAACCAGCATTAATGTATTATTTGTTTCTACCTGACTTTTAAAACTATCATCAAGATTTGCAGCCTGAGAATTGATGGTGTTAAACTGACTAATAATATCATTTGCTAAATCACCTCTTTCCAGAAATTCTAAATATTGCTTATAACTCTTACCTGTCTGACTGGTATTAAAATATTTTCCGTTGAAAAAATCCTGAGTTGTTTTTAAAGACTGTACGTAAAGTTTTTTAGAAAGATCTGAAGAGTAATAGGCCTCTACATTAATTGGTGAAGGATTACCTGTAAAAGCACCTGCAGGATATCCTATTTTACCAGATCTAAGAAAAGTTTCGTAATACATAATATATTTATTAGTAAACTTATCTACAGAGCCGGTACTAGAAGAACTGATGTTACTTACAAAGGTATCTCTATAATCTCCCTGCCATGAAGCGTTAACTTCTGCAGTTAGGGAGTTTATTCGTTTGGAAACATCTAAAAGATAGTTTCTGTAGTTTTCAGAAGAATACTTGGCAACGATCTCTGCATTGGCATTACCAATTCCATTAAGAAGATAATCCAGCGCCGGGAATCCTTGCTCTTTAAAACTTGAAGGTAATTCCAGATTATATGACCCGCTCTCGATTTTATTCTCAACTTCTGAAGCTGCCAAAGGGTAAGTATTCAAGAAACGACGATAACTTAGCTCCTCGGCCTTACCAAGATCGAACATCGCCACAGTTTGGAAATCTATGTAAGAGCTCTCAAACTGACTTTTTAAAGCAATCAGATTCTCTTCGGTTGGATCTGCTGTAAAGGCAACAGTTAAATCTTCCAATTGTTGAGTTGAACTTTTAAAATTGCTAAAAGCTGGAACGATAATATTATCTGCCCAATTTTCTAACATTGCTCCACGATCAAAAGAATTGGTATCTCCTCCTCCATCAGTACCCGCAGTATCCTGTCCGTCATCTTTTGTGGAACAAGCCGTGAAAACGAGTGTTGCGATCAATAAAATTTTTGAAATTCTTATCATATGTATAAATATTAAAAACCGGAGCAGATCTGCATCTAACTCCGGCTAATTGTTTTACTCTGCTGCTTCTGCAACGCTAAATCCAAAGGCAGCAGCTATTTCTTCAGAAATGCTATCCAATGTTTGCGGAGTTACATCCCAAAAACCATTACCATCTAATAACTGCTCTTTGAACATGTCTATTTTTTCTTTAGACAGATACGGCATATTAGTGCCCGGCTTATTTGTAAATCTTAAACTGTAAATAAATCCGAATCCTTCTGAAAGCTCATGGAAAGCATGACCATAATTATTTTCGGCAAGATTAGCTTTTCCACCCTGCAAGTAATGAACTGCACGAACCGCAATTACCTTAGAAAGATTCTCTCGAATAATAGCTACCTGCTCATCACGTATTTGGTAATCTCCGGCAACGATAGCTGCACGACCTGTTTTGAAAGCTTCGAAAGTGCTTTCTGCAAGTCCGCTGAAATCTTCATCTTCATCTACTTGTCCTAAATAGCTAAATAATAAACGATCTTCGCTCTCATTTAGAACAGAATTAGGATCGTTAGCCGGAATAGATGGATCTCCATAAAGATATCCATAAGCTTCATCCCACATATGCTCCATCGTAGTAAATGGCTTATCTTCTTCAGTAATACCGGCATCGTTATTAGCCCTGTTATTTGCAGCATCAAGTACAGCAACAGAAAGATAATTATTAGCAATCTGGTCTAGTAAGAGAGAACCTATTAAACCTTTTGCAAAAGCCTGATTGTACTCTAATCCTTTTTCATTTACATAACGCACGCTGCTACCATCTGCAATTTGACCGGCAACACCGGCTTCAGCTAAAACATCTTTATTGTTTTTTACTGAATTGAATTGCCCTGAAATATAAGCATCGAAGTCATTTTTGATCTCTGAACTTTCTACAGAATTTGCAGAAAAATACAGATCTGAAGCAGCCACTTTAGATTTTACACTTTTTGAAGATTCATTTAGGCTAGCATTTTCAAAAGGAGAGTTTTCATTGGAAAACATGTTTAATACTAATTCTTCTGAAGCATTATCAAAGTCAGTAAAGTTAGATAACAACTCTGCAGACATTTGTAGTCTCGCAGTCTGACCATTAAAGTCTACTGTAGAATTATTATCTCTCTGGAACGTATAATTTACTGGGATTTCAAGTTCATTTTTATCGGTAATAGGGCTGTCATCATCTGAAGTACATGAGGTTAGGGCTAATGCTCCAATAATTGCAGTTAAAAAGATCTTCTTCATTTGTTATTATTTAGACTGATTAAGAATAGGATTGTTTTCCGAGCGCAAAGATATATGCGAAATCCAATTCTACAAATATTATTTAGACTTAATTTAAATAATATTTTTCTATCTAAAGTTTATAAAATATAGAATTTACTAATGGTAAGCCGTAAAGATTTTAGTTGCTTCATTATAGGCAGATTCAAAACTTGCCATCCTCACATTCGAATCGGCTTTCTTTGAATTGAAATAAGATAACATCTTTTCTGTAGGCATATTTCCGGTAAGTTCATCTTTAGCCATTGGGCAACCACCAAAACCTTGAATTGCTCCATCAAATCTGGTACACCCTGCCATATAAGCTGCATTTACCTTTTCATGCCAAGACGTTGGTGTTGTATGAAGATGTGCTCCAAATTCTATGTTGGGATATGCCGGAATAAGATCAGAAAAAAGATAAGAGATAATTTCTGGTGTACTTGTACCCACAGTATCGGAGAGTGAAAGAATACTTACACCCATAGCTGCCATTTTCTCTGTCCATTCTGCAACGATCTCTACATTCCACGGATCGCCATAAGGATTTCCAAATCCCATGGAAAGATAAGCCACCACTTCTTTATCATTTTTTTGAGCTATTTCTAAAATTTCTTTTAACGTTTCTACAGATTCTGCAATGGTCTTATGTGTATTACGCATTTGGAAATTCTCTGAAATAGAAAAAGGATATCCAAGATATTTTATCTCCTTATGAGAAGCTGCATCTACAGCACCTCGAGTATTAGCGATAATAGCTAATAATTTACTTTGAGTTTTTGAAAGATCAAGTCCAGCTAAAACCTCAGCGGTATCCGTCATTTGAGGTATGGCTTTAGGAGAAACAAAACTTCCAAAATCTATAGTATCAAACCCGCATCTAAGCAATGCTTGGATATACTGAATTTTTGTAGAAGTAGGAATGAATGATTTGATGCCTTGCATGGCATCTCTAGGACATTCAATAAGTTTAATATTCTCCATTCTTCAAAGATAGTATTTTAGCTATTATATAAAAATAGCCATCTAAAAATCATAATATCAAATTTGAAAAAGGAATTCGAAGATTTTTATTGAAAATATCAGAATAAAGAATCAAAATTTAAAGTAAGATCAAAATCCCAATTCCTATAAAAACTACAATCTGAACCCATTTTAAAACAAGACCAGATTTTGGATGTTGAAGCAGGTATTTGGAGATTTTTCCAGAAATTAATGCCATCAATCCGAAGATAATTAAAGCTTGAAGCATAAATAAAAATCCGAGAATATAGAATTGCATGACGGTATTGCCTTCTGGTTCCCAAAGAAAACCTGGAAAGAAAGCAAGAAAGAAAATAGTTACTTTTGGATTTAGCACATTCATTATAAAGCCTTGCTTAAGCAACGCGCTGCTTCTATTTGGTAAATTATTGGCAGCATCTAAACTAATTCCGCCATCACTTCCATAAACTTTATATGCCAAGTACAACAGATAACAGGCTCCAAAGATCTTTATGATCCAGAAAAGCGTTTCAGACTCCTTAATAATTGCTGAAACACCAAACGCAACCAAACTGGTGTGGACTAAAATTCCAGACACTAAACCTAAAGCAGTCATAATTCCGGCTTTTTTACCATTAGTCATGCTTTGTACTAAAACATAAATAATATCAGGCCCAGGACTAAGCGTAAGTAGAATAGATGCCGTTAAGAAAGGAATTATTTGTGCCAGCAATTTTTAAAAATTTTATAATCCTTTTGCTAAAATAGCTTTATTAATATCTTTTATAAGACCAGGACCTTCATAAATAAATCCGGTATAGAGTTGTACTAAGGACGCACCAGCTTCTAATTTCTCTAACGCATCTTCTGCGGAATGAATTCCACCAACCCCAATTATTGGAAAAGCTTTATTACTTCTTTCTGAAAGAAATCTTATCACTTCTGTAGCTCTATTTTTTAGAGGTTTTCCACTCAATCCTCCCATTTCATTTTTATTTTCTGAAACTAAACCTTCTCTAGAAATTGTGGTGTTGGTAGCTATCACTCCAGCTATTTCTGTTTCAGTTACTATTTCAATAATATCTAAAAGCTGATCGTCTGTAAGATCTGGAGCAATTTTTAAAAGTATTGGCTTAGCATTAGAACGTTTCTTATTTTTAGTTTGAAGCGTATGTAAAAGATGTTTTAAAGGTTGTTTATCTTGAAGAGCTCTTAAATTAGGCGTGTTGGGCGAACTTACATTTACAACAAAGTAATCTACAAAATCAAATAAAGCTTCAAAACAGATCACATAATCATTTACAGCTTCTTCATTGGGAGTTACCTTATTCTTTCCAATATTACCGCCAATTAATACATTTTTATTGGCTCTAAGTCTAACTACCGCGGCTTCAACACCTTCATTGTTAAACCCCATTCTATTAATGATAGCGCTATCTTCTTTAAGCCTAAATAATCTTTTCTTCTCATTTCCGGGTTGTGGTTTAGGAGTAACGGTTCCAATCTCTACAAAACCAAATCCAAGGGTATCTAATTCCTTATACAATATTGCATTCTTATCGAATCCCGCAGCAAGACCAACGGGATTTTTAAATTTTATACCGAAAACCTCTCGTTCCAATCGTTTATCATTCAATTGAAATTTATCTTTCATAAAAGAAGAAACACCCGGGATTTTATGAAGAGTTCTTATCGCATCAAAAGTGAAATAATGCACTTTTTCTGGATCAAATTTAAAAAGTAAGGGCCTTATAACCGACTTATACATAGCAGTGAGGTTTGTGCAAAAATAGATTAATTTGAAAAACACATGACATTCTAAGATAATACTTTAGTGCAGTTTTTTATCTCCGATTTGATTCTATAAAAAAACAGCCCGAAGGCTGCTTTTAAAAATTATAGTTCAATAGGTTTTATTTTAGAGTTAAACTTACTCTCGCAAATAAGAATCTGCCCCCTATTCCAAATTGTTGAGCTCTACGAGACCAATCAAACCTTCCATCACTTCTATTATTATATTGTGGGTCTGCTCTGTCTGGATAAATATCAAAAAGGTTATTGGCACCTACCGTTAATGTTAAAGCTTCGGTAGCCTTATAGCCTACAGAAAGATCTGTTACAATTTTAGATTCAAAAACCTGCTGATTAGCTACTGTGGTAACTGCTTCGGTAACTTCACCAAAATAAACATTTCGCAAAAAGACATTCATCTTACCTAAGGTTAGACTATTACTAAGATTTATTTTAGTTCTTGGAACCGCTTCTTCTAAATATACTCTACTGTCTTCAGGAAAATATGTTCCTACTAGCCCTGCTCGTTCTAATTGTGGAGAAGCTTTAATATCTCCAACTTTTTTAGTTTTAGATAAGGTTGCAGCAAGATCAGACTTTAACCTGAAATCTTCTCCGAAACGTGCATTATGAGTTAAGACAAGATCTAAACCTTTTGACTCCGTATTAATTGCATTGGAAAAAAATGAAGCAGCAGTTGCATTGGCCTGCGCTAACAAGTTATCAAGTTCTGTTCCTGTTCCCGGACCTTCAAATTGTCCCGTATAAACTACTCTATCGTCTATAGCTACAAAATATCCATCAACGGTTAACGATAGATTTGCTTCTGGAATTTGTGCAGTAAATCCAACACTCAAACTTTTAGAGGTTTCTTCTTTCAACTCTGGTATTCCCAGTAATTTCGCCGCACGGCTATCGTTAGAAAAAGTACCAACTTCTTGAGGATCTCCATTATTATCAAAAATAGTAGAAGTTGAATTAAAATATAATTGATGTAACGAAGGTGCTCTAAATCCGGTTCCTGCTGCAGCTCGAATATTTATATTATCGGTTAATTTATAGCGAGATGAAACTTTAAAATTAATAGTGGAACCAAAATCTGAATAATCCTCAAATCTTGTGGCAAAGGTTAGCAAAAAGGCTTCAGTAAGATCTGCTTCCACATCAAAATATCCAGCAATACTACTACGTTCTCTAGAAATTTCATTTTTTGGACTAAAGCCTGGAAATACCTGAGATCCTCCTGGTCTTGCTCTACCAAAAAAGTCTTTTGCCGGAATTTGTGTAGCGTTGGTAATAGGAGTTCCTTGATCTGTATATTGTTCGTAAGAAGCTCTTTCTCCAGCTACAATTTCATAATTCTCTAATCTATATTCTGCTCCAAATGCTACGTTAAGGCCTTCAAATACATCATCATACAATTTTGAAACATCTAAATTGGTAGTATTCTGAGCAAAAGAAAATCCTCCCGCATCAAAAGTAGTTGGACTTGCCTGTTTTAAGGAGGCATTGGATGTATTCGAGATCAAATACATAAATTCATTACGGCCCCAGGTATTACTAAAATCTACGTCCCAGTCTCCAACTTTACCCCGAATTCCAGCGGAAATAGATTTATCATTGATCTTTGAATTTATTTCAGGTAAAAATCCATCTATGTAAATTGGCGTATACGTTCTATTTTGATTTGGTAATCTATAAAATCCCGCAGAATTACCTCTTCTTGAACTAATTCCTGCAAAAGAGTAAATTTCGGTACCATTGTCATCCAACGGAAGCGTGAAATTGGCAAAAAATCTACCTCCTCTTAAAGCAGATTGCCCTACTCTCATATTATAATCACTTCTAACCTGATTTCTGGCATTCAGTTCTTGTTCGGTAACATCAAAATTAAGTAAAGTTTGAAGCGTTTCTCTGTCGGCAGCTCCGGCAATATCGCTTTTTAACTGAGCATCAAAATAACTCACATCTTGCGCAAAATCTTGAATTTGGCTATTGGAAAGATTTGTAATATCTGTACCAGCTTGAAACGCTACATTTTCAATAGCGTTATAACCATTAAAAATAGAACCTTCCCATTCTTTCATTCTATTATAATCATCACGATAATCAAAATCTCCTGAAAAATTTATATATCCACCATTATCTCCTAAAGGAACTCCATAACTAGCAGCAACATTAATTGTTTCTCCATCTACACCGCCGGTTTGCTCATTCGCGTTTTTAGAAAAATTAGCTCCTGCCGTAACATCTATACTTAATTCATTTACATTATCATTTAGAACGATATTAATAACTCCGGCAATAGCGTCAGAACCGTATTGCGCCGAGGCACCATCTCTTAAAACTTCTATTCTTTTGATGGCAGAAGCAGGAATTGCATTTAAATCTGTGCCTACACTTCCTCTACCAAAAGTACCATTCACATTCACTAAAGATGAGTTGTGTCTTCTTTTCCCATTGATCAATACTAAAACCTGATCTGGTCCCAATCCTCTTAAAGAAGCTGGATCTATATGGTCTGTACCATCTGAAATTGTTTGAGTGTTAGAAGAAAAAGAAGGAGCTACATAATTAAGCATCTGGTTCAAGTTAACTTGAGGTACAGCTGTTGCCATTTCCTTAATATCCAATACATCTATAGGTACGGTTGATTCTGTAACTGTTCTACTTCTGTTTCTCGATCCTACTAAGACAACTTCAGAAAGCGCAGTTCCGGCAACCATCGTTACATTTACAGCGTTACTATTTACTTCCACCTCTTTGGAATCAAAACCTACAAAAGAAAATACCAAAGTTTGTCCAAGCTCGGCTTGAATACTATACTTTCCATCAAAATCTGTAGTGGTTCCTTTATTGGTGCTTTTAATTGCTACCGTAACTCCCGGCAATGGCTGAGATTGATCATCTAAAACTGTTCCTGTTATTTCTTGAACCTGACCTTGCATTGCAAGTCCCGCAAAAAACAAACAGAACATTAGGTAATAATTCTTCATAAGTTTATATTTTTGAGTTTGATAACAAGATAACTAATTCAAAATCAGCAAAAAAAGATATTCTCTTAAAATCAGCAAAAACACCATATAATACACAATAAAACATCTAAAATCATAAATAAAAAATACTAATGATTTCTAAAAACAAAATAATAGACAGGTTTGTGAGCTATGTAACTATAGATACGCAAAGTGACCACGATAGCGAAACTACCCCTAGCACAAAAAAACAATGGGATCTTGCAAATAAACTTGCTGAAGAATTAAAACAGATCGGGCTTCAAGAAGTAGAAATTGATGACAATGCCTATATTATGGCAACTCTTCCTTCTAATGTTAATTTTGATGTTCCTGTAATAGGTTTTATTTCTCACTTTGATACGTCTCCAGATTTTACAGGTACCAATGTAAAACCACAAATAATTGAAGACTATGATGGAAAAGATATTATTCTGAACAAAGAACAAGACATCATACTTTCTCCAGATTATTTTGAAGACTTACTTCAATATAAAGGGCAGACATTAATAACAACAGATGGAACAACTTTGCTTGGAGCAGATGACAAAGCGGGTATTACAGAGATTGTTTCTGCCATGGAGTATCTTGTAAATAATCCACAAATCCCACATGGAAAAATCAAGGTTGGATTTACGCCAGACGAAGAGATAGGAAGAGGCGCTCATAAATTTGACGTTAAGAAATTTGGAGCAGAATGGGCATATACCATGGATGGTAGCCAAATTGGCGAATTAGAATATGAAAATTTTAATGCTGCAGGAGCGGTAGTTACTATAAAAGGTAAAATTGTTCATCCTGGATATGCTAAAGATAAAATGATTAATAGCATGTATATCGCACAAGATTTTATAAACTCATTACCTAGACTTGAAACTCCTGAACATACCGAAGATAGACAAGGATTTTTTCACTTAACCGATATTAAAGGAGATGTAGAAGAAACAAAACTGAAATATATCATACGTGATCATGATAAAGATCATTTTGCTGCAAGAAAGAAAATGATCCAAAATTTAGTGGAAGAGATCAATACACAACATGAAAATGAAATTGTAAAAGTTGACATCAAAGATCAATATTTCAATATGCGTGAGAAAGTTGAACCTGTAATGCATATAGTAGATATTGCTGAAGAGGCTATGAAAGCTTTAGATATTGAACCATTGATAAAGCCAATACGTGGGGGAACAGATGGGTCTCAGCTAAGCTTTATGGGACTTCCTTGTCCAAATATATTTGCTGGTGGTCATAATTTTCATGGAAGATTTGAATATGTTCCTGTAGAAAGTATGCAAAAAGCAATGGCCGTAATTGTTAAGATTGCAGAGATCACTTCAGAAAAATACAAGAAATAAAAAAAGTGGTATTAAAAATATTTTCCATAAAAAAAGGACCGTTCATTGAATGGTCCTTTTTTTTATACTGAAATATTAAAGATTCTTAGAAATAACAACTTCCACCTCTTCTTCTACGCTTTCCTTTATTTGCTGTATCCCACAGTTTAAAAGTAACACTTACTATTAATTGATCATAACGTGCATCGGTAATAGTTGCCAGGTTAATTCCTCCTATCACCCCATTATTTTTAAAATCTACACTTTGAGATTCTTGAGTTGATAATGCTTTATCATATCTTACATCCAAACCGAAACTTCCAAATTCTACCTTAGCTCCAATCTGAGCGGAAAATGGAGTGTTTTGAACGACTACCTGAGAACCTACTGGTTCTAATTCCTCCATCGTGGCGTCTATAATATTCTTATATGCCGGACCTGCATATATATCTAATGGTCCCCAAACATTATATCCAACAAGAATTGGAACACTAAATTCTGTTACTTCATATAATGATGTACTCCCTGGAAATGTGTATTCAGACTTTAATTTAGAATACACTAATTCTGGTCTCACGAAAAATTTTCCGAAATTAACTTGGCCCCAACCTCCAACATGAAATCCAATTTTACCATCTGGAGTAAAAGTTCCATCGGTATATCTTCCTGGGTTATTGGAATTACTTCCAACTATTTCTCCACCAAAAGTTTTATTTATTCCTCCTTTTAATCCTATTTTAAACTCTTGCGCCTGTGTTGTAGATACTGTAAAGGCTAACACAAATATTAAAAGACTAAGTATTTTCTTATTCATAAAGGGCTTATTTCAATTATAATGATTGGGGTAAATATATTATTTCTGATATAATTTACATCTAATTTACTCTCCAAATAACGATTTAAATTATAAAAAATTATATCTTCCATTAGGTTATCAAAAAGTAAGCAATAAAAAAATGCCTCTAACAATTTTATATAATAAAAAGTGTAGAGGCATTTATATTATTTCTTAATATCTCCTTCCCAATCTGTGATCCCACCCATTAAGTTATAAGCATTCTCAATTCCATTCTCATTCATTAAAGCGCATGCCTGAGCACTTCTTGCTCCAGATCTGCAATACACATAATAATTCTTAGTTTTATCAAGTTTGTTTACCTCATCTAGGAACTCTTGCCCTTTATAAATATCTAAATTTTTTGCATTTGGAATATACCCTTCAACAAATTCCTCTTCGGTTCTCACATCAAGAACTTGAGCATTATCATCTTTATCCAATGCTTCTTTCCACTGATCTTGGGTCAAATTTTTCATCTATCTATTAATTAAATTATCAAATCTATATTTTGAAGTAAATATAAGAGTTTCGTCTTAATTCATATCCTCTTACCTTCTATTTAGATAACATGATTTTGTACATAATAGTGTCTGATTAAAAAAAGGCATTAGTTAGATGATTGCGCAACAAACCATTATTGTAAAATTTTAACAAAGGTTTTAGATCATCTTTCAGTCAAACTTTTATATTTGTACATACAAATGTTGTATAAACAAATGAATACTCAAGAACAAATTAATACCCTAAAAAATGCTCCTGCCAATCGCAGAGTAATTCTTAGTTTATTGATGTGTGCTAATCAGCTTAATGATGAAGTTGCGGAAGTTTTAAAACCTTTCGGCCTTAGTATTCCTCAATTTAATGTGTTAAGAATTTTACGTGGTCAAAAAGGGAAACCTGCAAATTTGAGTACCATTCAAGATAGAATGGTGAGCAAAATGAGTAATACCACTCGCTTAGTAGATAAATTGATCACAAAAGGTTTAGCTGATAGGATTACTTGCGAAAAGAATAGACGTAAAGTAGAAATAACGATTACTGAAAAAGGTTTAGAGTTATTATCCAAGTTAGATCCTGTAATTATCGAATCGGAAAAAGAAACTACGAGCAATCTAAGTTCTGATGAAATTGAAACTCTTACAATATTGCTTGAAAAATTAAGAAAATAAAAAAATTGCTATGAAAAATTACATTGAAAATTTAAACTGGCGTTATGCCACTAAACAATTTGATCCAACCAAAAAGATCTCACAAGAAGAATTAGATTTCCTTTTAGAGGCTATTCAACTTTCTGCGTCTTCTTATGGTCTTCAACCTTATGAGATTATTGTTGTTGAAAATGCGCAAATTCAGGAGAAACTGAAAGCGGCCGCGTGGAATCAATCTCAACTTACAGATGCTTCTCATGTATTAGTATTTGCAAATATGAAAAGTGTAGATGAAAATTATGTAGATGCGTACATGGATACCATTGCTAAGACTAGAAAACTAAAGGTTGAAGATCTTAGCGGATTTAAGGACATTATTAAGAATACCATTCTTCAATTAAGTGATGAAGATCAAGTACAATGGACTGCAAAACAAGCATACATCGCTCTAGGAAATTTACTTTCTGCAGCAGCCAACTTTAAAATTGATGTTTGCCCTATGGAAGGTTTTAGCGCTGAAGAATTTGATGAAATTCTTGGATTGAAAGAAAGAAATCTAACAGCCGCAGCTATTGCTACCGTTGGATTTAGAAGTGCTGAAGATCAAACTCAATTTGCGGCAAAAGTTAGAAAAAGTAAAGAAGATTTATTTACTACTGTATAAACCAAAAAAATAAAAATTGTTATGAAAAAGAATTTATTAAAAGGAGCTTTAGCTTCAGTAATCGTATTAAGTACCGTTGCTTTTACCAGCATTAAAAAACAAATCGATGTAAAATCTAGTACTGTAGTTTGGACAGGAAAGAAAGTTACAGGTGAGCATAGCGGAACTCTTCAATTTAAAGAGGGACATCTTATGGTTGAAGATGGAAAACTTGTGGGTGGTGAATTCACTATCGATATGACCTCCCTAAAAAATACCGACCTTGAAGGAGAAAGTAAACAAAAATTAGAAGGGCATTTAAAATCTGAAGATTTTTTCGGAATTGAAAAATACCCAACTTCTAAATTAGTTTTTACTAGCGTTGCTTCAAAAGGAAATGGAATGTATGGAGTTGTTGGTAATCTTACCATCAAAAACGAAACACACCCAATAACTTTCGATCTTAAATATTCTGAAGATGCTGCATCTACTACCCTATCTATAGATAGATCTAAATATGATGTGCGTTATGGTTCTGGAAGTTTCTTTGATAATTTAGGAGATAAAACCATCTATGATAATTTTGATTTGGATGTAGATCTTAAATTCTAAGTTTCAAGAGAATAAAAATTAAAACCGTCTACTGTACTTTAGTCGGTTTTTATTTTCTTTAAATCAAAAACTTAAAATTCTTTGTCATTAAAAATATCATACTTATATTTGGCGAAATGAAAAATTTAACTGTACATACTTGGTGGTGGAATAATTTACGTCAAAACGTCGTGAACTAACACTCCTATAGTATAATATTATATACAAAAAGGCTTGTCTCACGACAAGCCTTTTT
>Ga0115567_10001628_pt1 | contig 22412 bp, 34 predicted proteins | sample COGITO_mtgs_1204_2_FD_88679 | JGI IMG/M metagenome (GOLD analysis project Ga0115567, IMG submission 88679) | Pelagic marine microbial communities from North Sea - COGITO_mtgs_120412 | ecosystem: Environmental > Aquatic > Marine > Epipelagic | place: Germany:Helgoland, sampling site Kabeltonne... | reverse complement strand
CGATCCAGGAGCTGCACTACCACGACCCTGTCGCGACCCTCGCTGGAAGCCAGCGCTCAGACGGCACCGCTCTTTTAGAGGGCGTGCCGCCCAACGGTGACCGCACGCAGCTCGACCCATTACCGCTGGAGGGGTGAATGGGGCTTGTGTCTGGGCCAGATGGCATAAATTGTGTCTAGGCCAGATGGCGTAAGCGAATGCACTTCCTGCCCACAGCATCTTCGCTCTCGTCCCCTCTCTTGACACTTGCGAGGGCTTTGCACGCTTCTCTCCCTGTGAGCGGTTCATCCTCTTTCCGGCCATCGCGCTGTGCGATCCGCGCAGCACAAAAGTCGACACAGAGGCCTCACGGCCAGGTCAAACAAATCTTTCTAAAGTTCTAAAGTTTTTCTTACGTAAGACGTGGAGGCCCCTGGCGCTTCTCCCGCCCGGCCAGGCCGTCGGCGGCGCTGACGATCGCTGCAGACTGTGACCGTGGTTTTGAGCGGACAGGCGGAGACTTGCAATGCGTCTTGTCCCGGCCCTCGCGCTGGCTCTCTTGGGTGCAGCAGGGGGTTTTCCCGTCGCACACGTGCCCCACCCTCGACAGGGCGTAACACCAGAATCAGCACACCTGGGGCGCGCACACCCTGCCAGCTTTGTCGATTCATGCCTATGGTCTTTCTTGGGTCCTTCGAAGCGTGGTTTACGGAGCAAGGACTCGGTTGCTGGGGCGTCGCGTGGGCCAATCCTTGACATGGGAATGGTCGCTTTGGATCCCGAGGCGGCAACCGGCAAGAGCATCTGGGCGCAGCCAAGGTCGCTGAATCCCACGCAAACTGATCGACAGAGATCTAGAGGACGGCCAAGGGGGCGATGGGACCAGGCCAGGCAGCCAGCGTCCCCCTTGGACGAGGCAAGGGGACGAGTTGCGACTGTCCCCCGGGCTGACCCCATGCAGATTACGGGCTGGATCCGGCGCTGCGGAACGGTGCGCGAACTTGCACTCATCATAAACCAGCATTACACGAGGCTCAACCACATTCACGTGAGCGCTGCGTGGAGCTGCCTGGCTCGGATGCGCGTAAATGGAGGCCTGGAGGACCAGATGGCCGAAGGGTCTCTGGCGCTCTTGCTTGTGTCGAGGACGGAAGAGGTTCTCGGACGGATGGGTGGGCGTGAAATCGCCAACGTATTGTATGCGCACGCGCGGCTACACACGCTGGGGCGTGTGCACGGAGGCGATCGCATTCTGGCCGTGCTTGTTGCACGTGCCTCCGCGCACGCGGAGAAGGGGGCACAGGACTTCAACGCCCAGGAAGTGTCCAACGTTTTGTGGGCGCTCGCCAAGATGGAAATTGGTGCGCCGGCACAGCTGTTAGAGGCGATGGAGACTCGCGCGCTGGCGACTGCGGCGCTGTGGGATCCGCAGGGAGTCGCAAATCTCTTTTGGGCGTTTGCCAAGATGGAGCGCACGCCGAGCGCAGCGCTGCTGGCCGCGATGGGGCGGCAAGCAGTTTCGACGGTGCGGGCATTTACTCCACAGGGGGTATCGAGCTTCATGTGGTCTCTGGGGTCGCTCAGTGCGGCGCCCGACCCAGAGGTGCTGGCGGCGATGGACCGTCGCGCGCTGGAGATCGTGCAGGAGTTCGGCGCGCAGAACCTCGCGAACTTCATGTGGGCCCACGCGCGCCTCGGCGCTCGCGTCTCACCTGAGCTTTACGACGCGCTTGGCGCCCGGGTGGTGGAGATCGCCCGCGAATTCAAGCCGCAGGAGCTCGCCAACTTCATGTGGGCGTCGGCCACCATGGAGCTGACAGCGGGCGAGCCTCTGCTCGCCGCGGTCTCAGAGCAGGCAGTCGCTCGCGCGCACGAGTTCCGCCCGCAGGATGTCTCGAACCTCCTCTGGGCCCTTGCGACAACAGGCGCGCGGGCGGACGCGCAGCTAGTCGCAGCCATGCAGCAGCGCGCGTTCGACGCTGTTGCCGACTTCAAGCCGCAGGAGGTTGCCAACCTGCTCTGGGCGAGCAGCTGCCTCGAACTCTCGCTCCCCGCGGGGCTCTTCGACGCTATGACTGCGCGCTGCCTCGCGCTCCGCAGCGACTTTGCTATCTCCAACAAGCTGCAGCTCCACCAGTGGATCCTGTCCTGTGAAGTCGACGGCCTGGCGGACGCCGGCGCGACCCCTAGGCAGGCGCTTGGGAACTTGGCCCCTGAGTGCAAGCGCGCCTTTGGCCGGGTGCCCACACTGCCGTCGCACCTGCAGCGTGTGGTTGCGGGGGCGCTGCGGCGCTGCCTTTCGACGCGGCCCGACCTCGAGGTGCTTGAGGAGTTCCGCGACCCGCGCTCGGCCTATTCCATCGACGTGCTCGTGCGGCCGCGGGCCGCGGGCCCCGACGGCCGCGCGCAGCCTGCGTGGGCCGTGGAGGTGGACGGGCCGGCGCACTTTCTCCGGAGCCGCCCGGGGGGCGAGCATGCGCCTACGGGGAGCACGCGGCTGAAGCGCCGGCACCTCGCGCGGCTGGGCTACACCCTAGTCTCGGTGCCCTACTTCGAGTGGAACACGCTGGGCGGAGCGGAGGACGAGGCGGCGCGATACCTCGAGGGAAAACTCGGCGTGTAAAGTGGGTGCGCGCTGCTAGGGTGTGAGGTCAGGCGGGCGCACGGTCGTTTGTGTTTTGTACATATCATTTCGCAGAATGAGGGGCTGGCGCCGCGCACAGGCGCCGAGCGCGGTGCCTATGCAACCGGGTTTGGCAGAGGGGCTGCGCAGATAGTGGGGGGCGCCGCTCAGGACAGCAGCAGCTGCGAGCGGGACGCGGGCCCGTCGCCGCTCGGCAGTTGGTAGGACGGGACCCCGGACACGATCAGCGGCACGGACCAGTGTAACTCCTCCGAAGGCGGGGGCACCGGTGGCGGGTTCGCAGGGTCGGTGCGCGGACGGACAACCAGCACCAGGCGTAGCGCCTGCTGGCGCGGGCGAGCGTTAGGCCCTGGGGTCCGTAGAGCTAGGGAGCACGCTCAGGCACCGCAGCGGCAGCGGTGGAGGGCTGGGCGCGACCCACGCCAGGTCGCCGAGGGAGGAGCGGAGGGTTGGCGGGGCTCCGGCTGGCACCACAAGCTCCAGGCTCTCGCAAACTGCCCCTGCTGTGTGCAGCGTGCGGGACAAGTGCTGCGTCTGCCCGCCCGCCCGCGCCCACCCGCGCCCTCAGCTCTCGCGCCACGCCTGGGCGCCGAGGCGCGGGCGTGGCGCGCGTTTCCGCGAGCGCGCCGGGCGCCGGGGCCACACCGGTGCGACGGTCGGGGCACCGGGGCCAAGCACGGGTGCCAGCGTCTCTTGCGTCTCGAGCGCGAGCGAGGCCTCCTCGCACACCACCTCGTCCGCGCCAGAAAAGTCGAGCGCGACAGACAGAGGGTCTCCGCATCGCAGCGGCTTCTCCTGCCGCGCACGCGCGCGTGCGGCCGCCGCGGCGTTCACAACTCGATGCAGGGCCGCGGTGGGCACGCGCGTGTGGTGGCCGTACCTCCATCATGAAACAGGCGACAAGGGCGCCGTGGCGTCTGATCATAAACCGCTTCATGTCGCGCACGTGCCTCACCTCCTCCCACAGGTCCTCGTCCTCCTGGTTCCCACGCTCCGCTATCTCCGCGCCAGCGCCACCGTTCTCCAGTGCCCGCACACGCGCTGCAAAGACGTGCTGCGCCCCCCCCTGCCAGCGGGCGCGCCACCCTATGCTCTAGGAGACGCGGACGCGGCCCCGCGGCCGCTGCAGGGCGAGGGCAGCGGGCAGCTGGCAGGGCACGCCGGCGGTGGCGCGAACCTGGCGGTAAACCTGGACCGGATGCAGCGAGTCCGGCGGTCGCTTGGAGAGGACGTGGATCGGCAGCAGAATCTGCGGCCGGCGCATTTCCCACAACACGCACCTCTCAATACGTCGCATGGGGCGCGAATTTGTCGCACGGGAAACGAGGCGCCTGGAGAGCTCATGGCACTGTGCCTGGCGCGGCGGTGGGCTGATGTTTCCGATGCCTTCAAGCTGTGTTTCGACCACAACGCCGTACGAAATAGAGAAGCACGCACCTGCCCCCGCCAACTCGCGCGGTCAGTCATCCGTTCCCTCCTGGCCCTCCCAGCGGGGGGGGATTGGCATGCCGGTCGCACCCCTGAACGACGGCGCGAGCTCGGGTGGCAGCGTGAATTCGAATTGGTAGGAGCGTGTATCGCCTGGGCGCACAAGCGCCCCTGAAAAGATTTCCACACTTTCGCTGCGGAAGAGCTGCTCCATCTGTACACGGACGGGTCTCAGCAGCGCGGCAGACGGGCAACGTGCTGCGCAGGACCGATGCAAGAGAGCGGGTTGCTCCAAGTGGGAGCGTTGAGATGACCTTGCCAGCTTCACGCTCTCCTGGAAAGCGCTCCGCCAGAAACGGCGAGGTCGGGTTGTTCGCAGCTCCTCCGCGGTCCACCCGCAGCGCGCTTGCCTGCTTCGACGTGACGCGGATCCAGCCCACAGCATGCGCCTGTGCGAGACGTCCCAGACACCCATCAGCTTCTCGAATCGCAATTGGAATACGGCCAGAGAGGGACTGAAGCCGCATACCTCGCAACGGCGAATCGTTACAGACTTGTCGTGTTCCGACGCGCCAGGCCTCGGCGGCCAGGAGATGTGAACAAAAGCGCGCACCTACCCTCGCAAAAGTCGGTGAGCTCCTTTCCATCGATGCGAGGCAGGAGCAAAATGTTGACTACGACAGGTCTGGCCGTTTGCAACGGATTCCCACATCACTATCGCAGTGCTTTGGTGCTTTTGCTGGGAAAGCAGGAGATTGCGAATCATCCCAATCCGGGCCGGATCATTTAGCGCGCCCGCCCTCAAAACATCCTTTCCACTCCGGGTTTGGCCTGAACACATAGCACACCTGCCGCGCAGGATACGCATGCTGCTCCAGAGTCTCGACAGTGCACTGCATCCTTCCTCACCGAGCGCCCTCAGCCCCTTCTCAGCGGCGGTGAGTTTGACGTGAAACTCGACCGTCGAGTTTCACGGGCCCGCCTCTGTGACAGCGAATACTGCGCGCTCTCTCTCCTTTGAACGAGGGCAACTGCACCTATTGCTGCTCTTCGAATACATTCACATCCTGTGCTACACGTGCTAGTACGTGCGCAAGCCAGGGTGAGACGCCCAAGCTTGACCCGAAGCGGCATCTCTCGCAGCGCAGCAGCGCGGGAGCGCACAGGTGCGCGCTTGAGGAAAGTTTACAGGAACCAATAGAACCGCTGCCCATGTTTTCTGAGCCACTCTCCTGCAGCTGGTCATGATCGCAAGCCCGCACGCCGCCTCGCAGCACCGATGAGCGCCCTTCCGCGCTCCGACGGCACCGCACGCTCTGCGCTGCGCTGCACAGCCTGTTCGCGGGATGGGGCTTGCGCCGCAGTCGGGGCCGCGGCAGCGCGGCGCGGAGGCGAGGGAGCGAGTCGTGCGGCCTGCGCGAGCGCACCGACTTCGCCCTGGAGTGCGGGCGACGCGCTGGTGCAGACGAGGCCCACCTGCTCCAGCGTACTGTTCTCCGCCAGCGCCGCGCGCAACGCCCGCGCCCCGGCGTCTGTGACAGAGCCACACTCGCCGAGCCACAGCCGCCGCAGACCGCGGTTGGCGCGAAGCGCTCGAGCAAGCGTTTCCGCCCCCTTATCTGTCACGCCTGTTCCCCACAGTGATAGTTCCGAGAGCGTGTTGCTCACCGCCAGCATTTGTGCAATGGCTGCCGCCCCAGCGTCACCAACGTCGGGGTTCCCATCGAGCCCGAGAACCTTCACGAAGCGTGCTTGGCGCTCCGATAAAAGTGCTGCAATTTCTACGACTTGATCATCGCGGAGCTCGCAACGAGCGAGCGTGATGCTCCGCGTCTTGCCCGATCGAATGATCTCGCGCAATGCTTGCATGTCTCCTTTCTTCAGCTTGCAGCCAGTGACCTCGAGGTCGGGGGGAGGGTCACGTGCATCGATGCACTCCTGAATTTTGAGCGCAATTGTAGCGCCAGATGGCTCGATAGGGCTGTCAGGGCCGCTTGCAATGGGCGTCGCGGTGCCGCTGAGATCGGTTTCAGCTGGCTCCGGCGAGCTTGCCGTATCTGCCCCCTCCACCTCCAATGCACGATGTACATGTGTCATCATCGCAGATTCAGCTGATTCGAGATTCGATGATGGGTTTCCATGGCCCGCCTGCTGCTCTGGTGCGGGTGCAGCCGCCTCGCTCGGCGGGTCAACCGCATCTCGCGGGGCGGAGCTCCCACAGCCCATCCAAGCTGGTCTGAATTTTGTTCCCGAGGAGTCAGAATCGCACTGATGCGTTCCCAGATCTATTGAATGATCACAATCGCGCTGGCTCGAATACGTGCAACCTGACCGTCTTCTCGCGCGTGTCTGCTGACCCGACGACTCCCTCTCTCCAAGGCGCAAAATGTATCGTTGACTCAGAAAAACGAAGACAAAGTCTCCTTTTGGGTTTAAGTCAATGCACGATTCGCTTTGTTGACTGAAACTCTTGTTTGAGGATTCGTTCACGACTTGTGCAAGCAAGTCCGGAGGTGGGCCGCAGAGTCGGACCGGCGCGCGCGGGACACTAAGGAGGGCGGCACGCCACTCGTTCGCGCAACCAGCAACGATGGGGGATCTTGCGCAGTTCGAAGCAATGATCAGGTCGCAGGACTCTCCCGCTTCCCCAGACGCTCCGCCTGCCCGGCTGGAAATGCACGTGCGGTGATGAGTTTTGTGGAGACCGCCTTGCGAGCCCTGTGTCCACATCACCGTCCAGTGAGCCCGATTTGGCCATAGCAGACGGCATACTAGGCCGGAGTTTGCGGCATTACCCATTCATTGGCTGCGGGTCAGTGGCTTGGGTGCTGAGATCCCTCGCGCCTGCTCGTTCTGATCACGGGAGCGACGCTCTCGACAGGACTCTAATGTCACCGTCCAACGAGGAACGAAATGATGCAGAGACTGCGTTCGAGCGGCTGTGCAAGCAGCCTGAGACAGCAGCCCCGCTCCTCTGTGGTGGCATGACGCAGTCGCAGGACATGACCGTGCGCGGCTTGACCGCGGTCATGTTCCGCAAGCGTGTGAATGAGGAGTTCTACAATCAGCTCAGCGCCCCGACTCAGAATGCTCTCAAGTCAGCGCTTGTGGCTGCTGTGGAAAACGAGCAGGTTTTGTCCTGTAGAGGCTTCCTATGCCGCATCCTGCGCCCCGCGTGTCGACGGCCTGCGAGTTGACCCTGCCCCACCTCTACCCTCTTCCTCATTGCAGGACCACAACGTTCGTAAGAAGATCGCTGACACGACCGGAGAGATCGCTTCGATGATTCTGGAGTCGGAGACGGGCGCATGGCCTGAGATCCTGCCGTTTCTCTTCCAGTCCGCGCGCTCGCAAAACGGTCCGCTCCGCGAGAGCTCGATGCTGATCATTGCGCGCCTAACGTATATTCCCTCCCTGTCGACACCGCCGCACCATTGCTGCTGTTTGAACCCCGATTTTGATTTGAAGCTCGTACTAACCTTATCTCCTCTACAATAACTGGTGGGCGCGCTTCCAAATCCAGGTTTGCGGCAAGCGACGTGCTTGTGCAGAATTTACAGACGGTACTTGAGTTGTGCTCCACTACACTGCAGGACGCAGCCAAAGACGTACGCCTCGCGGCACTTACTGCTACCTGTAACTTTGTCGTGGCGATCTCGGAGCAGAAACAGCAGATGGAGGCAGCATCGGAGCTTGTCCCTGTCATGTTCGGAGTGCTGTCAGCAGCGCTCAATGAATCTGACGAGGAGTCGGCGCGTTCAGCGCTTGAGGAATTCATCGCAGTTGGGGAAGAAGCCCCGAAGTTCTTCCGCAAGTTCCTTGACCCGCTCGTCACCATGTCGCTGCAGATCGTGACCGCCGAGAACCTCGAGGAGCAGACTCGCTTCCTCGCCGTTGAGCTGCTGCTCACCATCTCGGAGCAAGCGCCTGCGATGATGCGCAAACATGCGGTATTCATTCAGAACATGGTTCCCATGGCTCTGAAGCTGATGCTGAACGTCGACGACGTCGATATCGCGGAGTGGAATTCCACTACGGAAGACGACGACGACGACGAGTCGAACTCTCTCGACGTCGGCAAAGACGCTCTCGACCGCCTCGCGCTTTCGATTGGTGGAAACAAGGTGTTTGAACTGGCCTTCCGACCAGAGCTCGTCCCGACATTCCTTAACCACCCGGAGTGGGTTTATCGCCACGCCGCCCTCTCGTGTATCTCCCAAATTGCAGAAGGCTGCGCCAAGCAGATGAAAGCGAAGCTTGGCGATATCGTCGAGCTGGTTTGTCTTCCCTACCTTCCATCTCATTCTCATTCTGTTGCACCCCAGCTTCAAAGTTTTCGGCAGCTTACCGTGCACTCACCAGCCCGCACGTTGACGAGTCTGCGGGCCCAGATTGCGTTGCGCTTTGTCGACGAACACCCGCGTGTGCGCTGGGCGGCTATCAACGCGATGGGGCAACTTGAGACCGATCTTGGGCCGGACCTGCAGAACGCTTACCACGCACGTGTGCTCCCTGCACTTGTGCACGTAATGGACGATGCTGCAAATCCGCGCGTGCAGTCGCACGCTGCTGCTGCCGTGATCAACTTCACAGAAAACTGCGAGAAGGAGACCCTCACTGATTATCTTCAGGGGCTACTCGGTAAGCTCGTCGAGTTGCTGCAAGGGGGGGTCCGAATTGTGCAAGAGCAGGCTATCACGGCAATCGCGTCTGTTGCAGACTGTGTTGAAGAGATGTTCGCTCCCTACTATGGGAGCATTATGCCTACGCTCAAACAGATGCTCCTGCAGTGCGCGTCCAAGGAGCAGCGCTTGCTTCGTGGAAAAACAATGGAATGTATATCTCTGATCGGCATCGCAGTTGGCAAGGACATCTTTAAGGCCGATGCCAAGGAAGTGATGGACATGTTCCTTGCGACGCAGAACAACGCTATGGACCCCGACGACCCGCAGGCCTCCTACCTTCTCCAGGCGTGGGGCCGCGTCGCCAAAGCACTTGGTCCAGACTTCATCCCTTATTTGAATTTTGTCATGCCCCCGCTACTCCGCAGTGCAGCACTCAGGGCGGAAACGGATATTACCGACGTTGGTGAGGACGATGGTGACGATGAAGAGGGCGTGGCAACCGTCATGATTGAGACTGATAAGGGGACAAAGAAAGTTGCTCTCAAGACGTCAGCCCTCGAGGAGAAGGAAACCGCGTGCAACATGCTCGTCTGCTACTTTGCGGAGTTGCAGGAGGGCATGTTTCCATACATTCAGCAGGTCGCGCAGCTCATGATCCCACTCATCGCGTTCGTGTATTCGTCCGAGATCCGAACAGCCGCTTCTGCGCTCATGCCGGAGCTCGTGCGCGCCGCCGTGGCTAGTTTGAAACAGAACATCTGTCCGCCGGATTTTGTCGCGCATCTATGCTCTGCGGTATTTGACAAGGTGGTTACCGCAATTGTTGAAGAGCCTGAGCCGGAGGTGCAGCTCGCTCTTCTCGAGGCGCTAAATGAGTCGCTCGACCACGGCGGGCCGGGCTGCTTGGGAGACCAAGACAAGGCCAAGGGGGTTCTGGAGTCCCTCGCAACTGTCACCGGCGAGGTTATGCTGCGTATTAAGGGTCGCTCGGAAGCGCAGAAGGACGAGGACTTCGATGAGGAGGAGAAGGAGGCTCAGGAAGAGGAGATTCTGCGTGACGACTCGCTGCTCGATCAGGTTGCGAACTGCATCGGGCAACTTTCCAAGACGCACCCGCACGGCGTTGTGACGCATTTCAACCAAGACTATATGCAGCTGTACTCGGGACTCGTCCAGTCCTCCCAGACTGCGCACCGTCGCATCGGTATCTGTATTTTTGACGAGGTGATCGAGGGCCTTGGGGAGCACGGGCAGAATTTCATCGGCCAGCTGTTGCCACATCTCGTTGCGTTCACCACCGATCCTGCCGCAGAGGTACCAACCTTGCGCCGTCCCGGCCCGACTTGGGCGCTCTTCCCAGGACAATGTTGCGACGCAGATGCCCATTGCACTGCTTTGCCGAGTGTCGATGCTGACAAACAAGCTCCCTCTTCTGATCCGCTCTGAAGACAAACGCTTACCGGAATCTTTTACTGTCTGAGACACCGAGCTCCACTAGAAGCTTTCGTCTCCCGCGCACCTTTTCGCTGACTCGCAGCGCATGTGTTCGCAGGTGCGACAAGCGGCAGTGTACGGGCTAGGATGCTGTGCGCAATTTGGTGGCCCTATCTTCAAGAACGCGGCGGCGCAAGTCATGCAGTCGATCCAGCAAGTTATGGGGGCGCCAAATGCGCGCAGCAAAGAAAACGTCATGGCGACGGACAACGCTGTCTCTGCGCTCGGTAAGACGATCGAATTTCACAGCGATTCCATTGGCGATCGCGCAGTAGCTATGCAGGCATTCCTTTCGTACCTGCCCGTCACAGGCGACGCGGCAGAAGGCGCGGTTGTGCACACAAGGTTGCTCACCTTTCTTGAGAATGGCGAGCCCGTTGTGTTCGAGAATCCAGAGCAGTGGCTACCCAAAATCCTAAACGTCCTCGCGGAGGTGCTGGACACCGAAGCTTTCGACGAGGGTGGCAGTGCCAGGTGGAAACAGCTGATGCTACGCCTCCAGCAGGACGCACACCTCGGGGGAATCACTGCAAAGGCTTTCCAGAGCCTTGATGCCTCAGGACAGAGCAAGATCAACACCCTGATGGCCGCATGATAGATGCCTAGAAGTTGGGCAGTAGGATGAGGGAAGTGGCGATGAGGGCAGCCGAGCGCGTGAGGCTCGGGGCCGGTGCGCTGAAATGAAGATTACGCAGGACCTTTCTGGCAGATGCGATTTTGCTAGTTAGGAGAAAGCGGTGTTCACTCAGCAGGGTCCACTCGTGGGAGAACACGCCAACGACAGGTACATTGGCCCACCAACCAGTCGCAAGTTTTCATCAGAGTGATTGAGGAGTCAGAGGCGCGTGCTAAAGAGCGAAGGCCGTCAGCTCCAGCGCAGTAGTCGAGTGATAAGCCCTCATTGCCTACGATTGATGACCGTCGAACACTTGCATGCTTTCGTCAAAGTTGAAGGCTTCATCAGTGAGCATTGAACTCATCAGTAAGCTGAGAGGGAATGGTCTCATCACGATGCCTCCGTCCCCTCAAAGCAGCGAGCATGATGGGGCTTTTGAGAAACTGCATGACATCTTCAACGAGCGGCGCGCACTCTGCAAAACGTGCCAAAGTGTGTCTTGCTGAGTCTACTGCGAAAGGCGCAGGCATGCAACAGATGGGATACAAAGCGCTGGCATCAGTCTGCGCGGGCTGTCCCGAGTGCAACAAGAAGTTCGCGACCAGAGCTGCCCTAACGAGGAACCTCCGGTCCCATTGGCGCACCACAGGGCACAAACCGTCTCCCCAGACAGACGTCGGTCCGAAAACGTACTCAGTGGCCATACCGTCGCCGCAGCGCCTCTTCAGCTCATTTGCAACCTCAAAGAGCGCCTTTCCAAGCTGATTAAGCATCCTTGCGGGGGGCTGTGAAGTCAAAAGAGAATTCGACGATCGCTGCGCTCCTGACACGGGCCTCAGGGACTGAATGACACTTTTTGCACGTGCATTGGCGGGCGCAGACCTTTCCACGAGTTCTGCGAAGCCCGTGCATTCCGTGCTGACTCGCTCGTCTGCTTCCTCGGACTCCGTCGGGTCATTCTGTTCAAGGACCGATCAGCGCATCTGAAGGCGACCATGAATGGATATCATTTGAGTATCACGGAGGGTCATTAGCAGCTTTCGTTTGACCGCCTCTACGTGTAACCTTGAATCCGATCTCCACCTCTACTTCAAACGATTTGCATGCATCTGGTGAGGCGTTCTGGAGAACGGCGAGCATAGCCTCCAATCTGCTCTGAAAGTGCTCGCGCTCTGCTCCACCGCACTGCCGTCAGACTGGTTCGGAGGATCAGGCAGTCCCCGAGATTTGTGTCCAGAGCTATCTTGATATTTAGGCAATTTTGGGTGTGTGCGGGCACCAAGGCAATGCATCTCAGCTTCGCCTCGGTTCTTCTCATTCGCCCTTCCAATGGAACTGCGAAGCTGCTCTGCTGTTGCCTCAAGCTCCGATATTTTTACTGCCTCTGTGCTACTACACGCTTCAACTTCGGCAACAAGATCCGCAAGGCAACGGATAGAGTCATTATGTTGCTCGATCTCGTCTGCTAGCTCTTGCTTCTCCTTCATAAGCGCCATGCTGCGAGCCTGCACTTCCCGCGGAGGCTATCACACGCTTGCTCTGGCTCTGCGCCCGGCGCTACAGAGAGCAGTCAAAACTGGAAATCACCTTTGCACACGCGCATTCCTCCTTCAATGTGAAAATTGCATCTCGAAACTTCCTGGCCTGGGCCATCGGATCGGACGTCGTCATCATGCCAGCGATAGAGAGATCCTGTTTGTGGCTAGCCAGATCAAGTTGTTTTTTTCCCCCCTCTCCTCACCCCCAATACACACATTGAACCAGCCGAATGCAGTACAATCGTTCCTGTGGTGTCTCGCGGCTCCCGAAACCTCGGCGGCTTGCGGCCCCTCCGAAAACGTGCAGTGCTGGTGAAGACGAGGTGAATCGGAGTCATTTAAGATGCCGAAGGATCTGGCAGGGCAGGAGGTGATCGAGACAGCGGATGCGGGGCATCGGCGACCTCTTGTCTTCTTCGACCTGTCGCAAGCAAGCGGGCTATCCGGACGAATTGTGATGGAGCTCTTTGATGACATCGTGCCAAAGACAGTCGAGAATTTCAGGTCTGCATTTCCAACGATGGTAGTCTGCCCAGGCGCCATCACTCCAGTTGGCTGATGTGGCATGCATGCGCAGCGTTTGATTGAGAGTGCATGAGTGCAGGAAGATCTGCACCGGGGAGCACATTGGAAAGTCAGGGAAATCGCTGCACTACAAGGGCTCGATCTTCCATCGTGTCATTCCCGACTTCATGTTGCAGGTTCTCGCTTTGAAGTGCCTCTATCCAATGAAAGAAGAGCTTAGACATGATGTAGCCTCCTCGTTGCTTTAGTTCCCGCCTGGTAACTTTCTGAAAGCAACTTCGGGATGTAGGGTGGAGACATCACCAAGGGAAATGGGACTGGAGGTGAGAGCATCTACGGCCGCGAGTTCGCTGACGAGAATTTTGCGATCCGGCATACGACGCGCGGGCTTCTCTCCATGGCCAACGCAGGTGTGAATTCGGCTTCCTCGCATTCCGCTGACGTTTCTGACCACAACCCTCAGCGGCCGACTTGTGCAACTGTTTCGGTGAGCAGTAGTCGTTTTGACATGCTCCTCTACCTGCAGGACACAACACCAACAACTCGCAGTTCTTCATCACTGTCAAAGCAACCCCTTGGCTTGATGGGAAGCACACCGTGTTTGGGCGCGTCACTGAGGGCATCGACCTGGTAATGGACCTCAATCGAGTCAAAACTATCAGCGACAAACCAGTTCAGCAGATTGTAAGCTCCCCTATCCGCCACCGACGCTGCCCAGCGTCAAAGGTTTTCCATTCATTCCGCACTCCTTTCCACCTGAGGGACATCTACTGTCTCGGAGGATGCCGGAGGCGCGCCGTGACGCACGAAGCCCTGTCAGGTTATCAAAGACTGCGGAGAAGTTGTTGATGAGGAGCGTGCAGCACAGTTGGAAGAGGAGCGTAAGCGGCGCGAGCAGGAAGAACGGGACGCGGGCAAGTCTGAGGTTCAAAAATCTCACGAGCGCGTGTGCGCCGCGCGCGCGAAGGTCTTCCCCACAGCTTTGGGGACGCGAGTGGGAGGTGCCTATGCTTTGTCACAGACCTACCCTGTTAGTCTGGTAGCTGCCGCAGCTGTTTCGCGGCGGAGGAGCACACCGCGAGTGCCAACGCGCAGCCTCACCGCCACAGGTCGAGGCGGAGGCCAAGGCGGTGGTAGCACAGGTATCTGACGCCGTTTCGGCGGGGCTCAAGCGCGTTGCTCCTGCCGTTGGCGATGGCGTTACGCCGGATAAGCGGATCAAGGGCGGGATGTTCGCGGGGCTCGACGGTAGTGACGATTCGGACGGAAGCGATGAGTGAAGTGCACCGCGCTCGCGTGACCTGGCCAGCGATTCGGGCAGCGATAGCTTGTGCAGTGTGAGTGGCTTCCTGGAACGATCGACCCGGGTCTACTCGTAAAGCATACCGTTGCCAGACCAGCAGATCCCCGCTCGAACCACTTTGCGGCGCCCTTACTCCTATGCTCATTCTTCCTGAAGCAGGAGGTGCCTTCACTCTGCTGTAGCTGCACACGCTTCCGGCACGTTGCACCTATTACAGACCTAAAAGCACTCTGGAAGCTGGCCTCTCTCTCTCTCTCTCTCTCTCACACACACACACACAAACACACACAGCGGCATTTCAAGGCGCTGGTACGCACTGTTCCGCACCCGCTGTTCCAGCTGCAGCTTAGTGCACCCGAACTGCCTTGTCCCCATGCTGGTAGAACGCCCCTATCTTGTGCCGATCCTGCATCAAATGCCACACAAGTCACATTTCACAGCTCAAGGCACCCGGACAGCGCCGCAGCTCTGTTCATAGCCCACTTCTAGGCTCGTCCATACTGTGCAGCTCCACTTCTTGCCCAAACCGAGCGTTGCCCAGAACGTCACGGGGCATTTGGGGAGGTTCTCACCAGCATCCTAGCGCGAAGCTTATTGGACGATATCGTTGCACGCGCAAAGTCTGAATTCTGATGCCTCATCGCAAGGCTTTCCGCCCCGTGGTGAATGCGCTTTGCCCGGGAGAGGTGTTCGCATTCCAGAGGATCCCGGCCCGCACATTCCGCTGCAACCCCTCCGCAGCTTCAACGTCAGTTTCCCGTTACACACGGCGAGTATTGAGTGAGTATTGTGTCCGCGCCGCTTCATAGAAGATGCGGCCAAGAGGCTGTGCGGAATGCTGTGTTGGCATGGGGCTCACCATGGTCCAGCTTGGTCTGGGGCCCGCCGATGCCGACTTCATCCACATTCTCATCCATCCATCCCGGCAAAGGCGTGATGGCCAGTATCATAACCATCAGCACCAGAATCGCGAAAAGGAAGCCATACGTGATGATGTTCTTCCCCGTCTTACTCTTGTCCCAGTCCGGTTGCATGATGTCTCCGTTGGAGCCTAACCTGAACTCTGCTTCGGCAGGTACCTACCACTTCAGGCCCAACAAACAAGACCACCTGTCTTTGCTTGCCGTCGAAGACCCAAAAATGGTCCAACAGCTCACACAGGGCCCGCGCAGCTGCTTCCCTGGAGTCTGCCGTGCGGGTCAGAGATGTGGAGCGTCGAAAGGCTGCGTTGACTGAAGGTTTGTTTGTGACGTCCTACACGAAAACAAACTACAACTTTTAGGTTCAAAGTCGTACCCGGATACGGCTCAAGCCGGCCCTCCACTCCACGGCGCCGCCCTCGAGTCGGCAGAAGCATGTGCGAAGAAATAGGCTTCCTCCACGATGTGTGTAACTCCTCCGACTTCTTGCATGGTGTGCTCAGAGGAAGCCTCGGTCTTCATTAAAGACGCTTCCTTGCTCGTCCCTTGATGATTTGTGATGAGGCTGAACATGGCAGCGGGCGTTGAATTTCAGGAGCTCACCAGTCTTGAAGAGGAGATTGGTGCGGTTCTTGCTGCGGTGGAGACAGACAAGAAGGCCTCACCGGATTCGAAGCTGGAGAAGCTTGCGGAGCTCAGCGAGCGCCTCACCCGCGTCCAGGTTCCCTGTGCATGACTTGCGCAATGATTTGCATACATGTATGCACATCAGAATAGGCGTGTTCACTCACAAACGTGCGGCGGGCAGGATGTGATGCAGAGCTACAAAATCGAGCTCCGTGAGGTGCAGAAGGGTGCTCTCCCGGTCCGCGCACCAACACTGCGATTATGAAGGCAGCAGCGTCTAACCTCATTGCGGTGCAGAGGACCGTGTTGCGTATGCCTCGTTTGAGGCGAAGCAGAAGGAGCATACAGAAATCATTGCAAAGCTCACCAATGGGATTGCTGTGGCAAAGCAAGCCGCAGAGCGGCCGTCGCTGATGGGCACCGCGGGAAAGAAGTCGAAAGCGGGCATGCCAGAGAAGACCGCGAACGACTACGTTGAGGAGGGCAAGCGAACGCAGGAGCAGACCGCAAGGTCGCTTGCACGGTCCACGAAGCTGGTGCATGACATGGAAGACATGGGCGCGGAGGCAGCTGTGGCGCTGAGGGCGCAGACCGAGCAGATTCGCGCGACTGAACACGAGGTGGCCCCGCGGACTGGCAGCAAGCGTGCCTTTGATACTCAAGTATCAGTGAACGGGGGTAGTTTGTTGTGCAGCTTGTGTATGGGGCCTGATCGCCGAGGGTGCAGGTTACCTCAATGAGATTCGCTATCAAGCGAGCGGGGAAGGTGATGGGCGAGATTGGTCGCAAACTTGCTACGGACAAGATGATCGTGTGTCTGATCGTTCTGCTACTTGGTGCAATAATCGCAGTTGTGGTCGTTTCAAGCCTCGGGTTGGTCCAGGACGTGAGCGAGGATGAGATCAATTGCTCCCTTGTCCTGTGGCAGACGAACAAAGCGTGTGAGGCCGAGCGCGCGGCTGCACAGGGGCAAGCAGGAACAGCCGTGGGCAGTGCGGGCAATGCCACAGTTGGACCCCATCCCATCTCATTTGCACCCATTCGCTGGCCTGCTACTTCGGAATCCCCCTGTACTCCCTTGCACTCCCGCGATGACACCCCCTGCATTCCTTCGTGCAGCGCTGGGACGCAGTCATGTGGGCTGAGACGCTCGCGCAGTTTGAGGACACTGGCGAACACGGGACGAGGGGCGTGCAGCTCCGCTCACTTGGCGATGGTGTCAGCGCACCACTGGGGAAACAAGGTGCGGCTGCACTCGTGCGAGGCGACAGAAGTCAGAAGCCTCAAGATGATCGGGGTGAGAAGCCTCAAGATGGTGAGAAGCGGTTAGGCCCGCTGCCCCTGCGAAGCGAGCAGCGCGGCAGCGCGGCGCGGCCACGGGCGATGCCTCGCTTGTGAGTGATGCTGAATCTACATGTACAAAGTGGCGCGCTCGCGGCGCATGCTGCCGCCGCGCCATCCTATAACCCCCACTGCCACATCGCTGATCTCTCTACGCGCCCGTGGCCTTACTGTGGGTCATCATCCCGTCTCGCGCGTCCTGCAGCGGTGCGACGCGAGGGCACGGTGCCGCGCGGCGGGCTTGCGGCCGTGGCGATCGGGCGGAGCGCGCCCTGCTCAAGCAACACCTCCTGCAAAAGGTACCCGCTGTTGCTGACACGTCCGCGGCCCGCATCCGCACGTATTGCGCGCCGAAGCAACTCCTGCGCCGTCTCCAAGGGATCCTCCCGGTTCAGGTAGAAGTGCTTGCGGTGCCCCGCACGCACCTCCTTGACGCCACGCGTTGCAAGGAGCAGTCCATAGTTGACAAGTGCACTTTTGTTGACGGGGTCAAATTGGAGTGTCTGCTGGTAAAACCTGGCAACATGCGGATAGTTGTCAAATGGGATCTGTTGGTGTCGCAACCCTGAGGGGGGTTCGAAGAATGTTGGGCACAGCACCATTCAGCCTGGTCATAGTCACCATTAAGCTTGTCCTCGAGCACTGCAAGATTACTGCAGATTCGGACATGGTGCTTGTTGGGTGTCATGTTCACGCACGCTGCTCGCCACCTGCAAATATCGCGGCATATGTCAGTGATGTGGTGATGTGGTGATCAAGACCTCCTGCATTCCATTCCGACCTGCCACACCAAAGCGAGGGGCAAGCAAGCCAAGCACTCACAATTCCAGGACTGCCGCATAATCCTTGCGCTGGTTCTGGAGGATGAGGCCGAGAAAGAGGATAGCTCGTGGGTGATCAGGATTTTTGCGGATTGCTGCACGGAACTTCTCCTCAGCACCCTCCCACTGCTGAGCTGTGTAGAGCCCGTGTCCCTCCAGGAAGAGGCTGTCCGCTTGCGCTATCTGCGCTGACATCGCGCTCAAGTATCTTGCAGTCACAGCATTGACCCTACGCCCCGTTCCACCTCCAGCCTAAGAGTCGCTGCGATCACAAACAACTAAACCGCCCTCGAGCCCGCCGGCGCAGCTTTTTAAAAGAAGTGAGCTGTTGTGTGGGCGGATTATTAATTAATTAATTAATAAGAAAGGCTTCTGTGGTTTTCTATGTTTTCAAGCCCCATAATAATACCTCATCCGAGAGCGCTGCTGTCAGCGCTCCAAACACGCACCATGCCTCGACGACGCCCAAGAACCTCCACAGTCGACCACGACCAGTCACCCAGCACTGCGACAGCACTAGTCCGAGGTTCTTCAACTATATCTTCATCTCTCTTCATCTCTCTTCAGACCGGACGGGCGGCTCTTCCGGCACGCCTGTGTCGTTTCCGGGCAGCACAGTGAAGCGATTCGACGCTTGCCAGCAGAGTGATATTAAGCCTTCATTGAAGCAGTGCAAGCGTTCTGAAGACCGAAAATTCGCAAACCTGCTCTTTCCCAGTTCCCCACCTCTTGTCTTTCACCTCAGAGGATGTGACCGGCTAGCACACACAAGTCACATTCCCTATTAAGTAGATGTGTCCCATCTCCATTACTTCGTCTTCTCTGCTGTGTCAGTACATCACGTATCACAGACCCGACTGACTGGTCGTCTCATCACCCAGCCAGCTAACTACTTCGCGTCGATTGCCGCGAGCAGGGACAGCGGACCACGCGGACTGAGACGTTCATGCGGAAAACTCCTCCCTGGAAACCTTTTGCGCTGCAGCACGTACGATGCCTGACAGCTGCGGCTGTCCCGCCAACGCCTCCCAGTCAGTCACGTGAACTTCCGTGGGGCCCACGCTCACGGGAATGGCTGCAGTCACTGTCTGGAGAGAGATTTGCACAGAAGTCGCTGTCATGCTGAGGGAAACCATGCGAGAGAAAGAGAGCGCGCGCACCTTGTCACCATTCTCACCCGCTCCAACGGCGAATTCCGCAGGGTTCCTGCGGGTCAGCACTACCCGCCGCCGCTGCACAAAGCCTGTCACCAAAAACCGAGACCTCAGAAGGCGCAAGCATTGCATTGCGTTCACGCGCTCCGCCAATATCGCCAGCAAGAATTGCTCAGTACTACGAGGTGAGACCAGTGCGAGTGGCGTAGGTGAAGAGTGTGAGCTGAGAGCCCGGCTCGCCATCCATTAGCGCCTGAACTTCTTCAAGTGACGCGTTGCCAACCGCTGTTCCCAGCACGGCAGCCCGTCAGGTCATGGAGCAGCTGGTGGACCGTTGGTCCCCGGGCCAGGCTGCGAGGCGTACCGATGCCATCGACGGCCGCGAGGACGTCCCCGCGCTGGATCTGACCGCATGCGGCAGCGGGGCTGCCCGCGAGCATCGCATCCACAACCATCTCGGTGGTGCCGGCGCCCCCCACACCCGATGACTTGTCCGCCGTGCGCAACGCCAGCACTACGCCGGGTGAGGCGCGGGGCGCAGGTGCGCGAGACGGCTGCGGGGCGGCCAACACTGCGGCCGGCTGATTCGCCGCAGGCACAGGCGCAGGCGAAGAGCCAGCGGCAGCGGAGGAGCGCAGCGAGGGCTTCTGGAGGAGCGCGGGAGAAGCTGGTAGCACAGTAGCCCTCTGCGCAGGAGCCGAAACCGGAGCCTGAGTCACCGCAGGAGCCGTGGCGGCCTCGGGAGAGCGCAGCCCGGGCTGCGCAGCCTGTGGGCTGCCCGCGTCCTTAAAGAGACCCTTGGGCTGCGGCGTTTGCATCTCCTGCGCGGCATGGGAATGACGAGCTCGTGAGAAATGATGGGATTGGGGGCCCGATTGACTTGACGAAAAGCTTCGCTGAGGCACAAACGAGGCATTCGAGTTGGGCGGGCACAGGCACCGCAAGGGCAGAGCTGTTGGCGGCAAGGGCCGCAGCAGAAGGCGACTTGATGAGGGCCTCAAGGAGCGAGTGGCGCTCGGCCTCAGCGAATTCAAGTGCCGCACGCTCCTTGGAGTGCTGCAGCTCGCGCGTGCGCGCCTTTTGCAGCTCGCGCTCCGACTCCTCAAGCGAAGATGTCAGCGCCTCGATCCGCGTGGCATTGTCCCGCAGTTGTGACTCCTGCTTCTCAATTACGAGTTCGTATTGAGCCCCCGTCGACCGCAATGCGCTGGCCTTATCATCCTCCTGCAAATATCTTGCACCCGTTAGCGGATTCCAACGCAACGACAACTACTGCGCATGACTGGGATAGGCAGGGATCATTGCCAGCTGGCGTGTGCGTGCACGAAGTTGCTGTTCTGTCTGATCAGCTTGCGCCTCCAGACGACGCTGCAATGCCACACCCCGTGCCTGTGACTCCTCCAGCTGGGTGTTGATGTCCCGGAGCTTGCCCTGCAGAGCCTCAACCTCAACTTTGGAGAAGCGCTGGTATGCTTGAAGTTCCGTCTCCATCTCTTCCTTGGCCGCAAGCTGCTGTCGCCGCGCCTCCTCCAGCTGCCAAACACCCAACAAGTATTTCTTGCTTCAGCGCCCTCTCCCACATTTAGACATGTGGTGCCTGAATAATCTTGGAACAGGCGAGGGGGGATCCAAGACCTCCTGACGAAGCTTCCGATTTGCTTCGTCGCTCTCGCCCTGAATCTCAACGGTGCGTTGTTCCGCCGCACGCAGACGATTCTTCAGCGTGGCCTCGGCATCTTCCATGAACCCCACGATTTTGGCACTCTTCTCAAGCTCCTGGTCCCGCTCCGCCACCTGCTGCTCGAGCCGTTTGATCTGCGCAATGAGGCCTTCTACCTCCTCAGCTGCACGAGCCTTTTCATCCTCTTTCTCCTGCCGGAGCAGTTCCACCTCCTTTTTGCGTCGGTGCTCGAGCACCTCTTTGTCCGCTGTGGCAGCTGCCGACAACTCTTTTGCAAAATCTTGCAGCTTCACTGCAGTTGAGCCCTTCTGCTCATCAAGCATCGCTTTGTAGCGCTCAACCTCCTGGCGGACAGCGGCTGTGTCGCGCCGGGCCGCAGCCTCTTCCTGTGCCGCTTTGTCACGCACCCGCTGCAGCTCTTCCCGATTGTCCTTTGCCAACCGTTCCATCGCCTGTGCAACCCCACAGTCAGCTCTGAGTACATTCAGCACATGGAATGGCGCAATCGTGCGAGCCACCGCTATGCAGGGAGACGCGACTCGACCTCGATTGATTCAGTGGCCGACTCGCGCATCTGAGCCTTCGTCGAGGCAAGCTCAGCGTCCCGCCGCTCAAGCAAACCCTGACCCACAAGCTCAAACACATCAGCCTCACTCGTACCAGATCAAGCACTCGTACATGAATTTTGTCCTGTGTCACGGCAAGGAAAGAAAGACTCGCTCGCACACCCAAGGATAGAAGAGGATTTGTGACCTTAAGGTGCGTCTCTAGGTCTTTGTACTTGTTCAACTCGATCTCGCAATTGCTCAACTTGACTCTGAGGCTGTCCCGCTCTGCCAGCGTCATGTGGAATCTGCACCGACCACTCAGCGTCAACTCCGCGACGTCTATGAAGGAATTTTCGGTATTTGCCGCTCATCTTTGAGGCTTTCGTGCCAAAAATTCGATCGAACACACTGCCGCACCTGTCGACATCTGATGTGCCTTTGGGGCTGAGGATCTTCTCCATCTCCGCCCCCTGGTTGGGAACGCTGGCACCGTTGGTCTTGAGTGCCATGAGCTGGTCACCGAGTACCTGTCTCCGAGGGTACAATTCGAGAATCGTAAGTCCCTTGAATCTCGAGAGCACCGCAACTTTAACACTGCATTGGCGGGCGATGGAATGACCTGGACCATGCCGCGAAGGGCCTCAGCCTCTCGATCGAGCGTCATGGTCCGCTCCATGAGCGCATGGGCCTGCGAACGCAAAACATCGGTGCCCTCAGACAAAGGCGGGCATGCGCTCGTTGTGGGGCCCACGGGTGGATGACCTGCGCGGTCGCAGTGGTGGCCCGGTCCTCAGCAGCGCTTGCGCGCGCCAAGGCCTCCTTGAAGCCGCGATCTAGATCTCCCTCGCCGCCAGACGCGGGAAGAACTACCGCGTCACTGACCGTGCTCGCACCGCCCTTGACCTCGCGAAGTAGCGTCTCGTGCTGATCGCGCAGCTTCCGCAGCTCCTGCTCCTGCTGCCACATGGCCTCGTCGTAGCTCGCCACAACCGATTCGAACTCCTTCCGCATCAGCTGCAGCTGCATCCAGCCAACACACTCAGCGCATCGCAAGGCCTCAAGAAAATGTACCCTATCATTTTGATCGATACTTGTTGGGGAGTTGGGCCATGGTGCGAAAGGGGGGCGGGGTTATCGCGGGGGTGGGGGGGGCAAACATGGGCCGCGT
>Ga0115567_10001625_pt1 | contig 22423 bp, 27 predicted proteins | sample COGITO_mtgs_1204_2_FD_88679 | JGI IMG/M metagenome (GOLD analysis project Ga0115567, IMG submission 88679) | Pelagic marine microbial communities from North Sea - COGITO_mtgs_120412 | ecosystem: Environmental > Aquatic > Marine > Epipelagic | place: Germany:Helgoland, sampling site Kabeltonne... | reverse complement strand
TTTGGCAAATCTCCTGATACTTGTATTAGCATCTATTATCGCTTTGTTTAACATTGTGTTGGTTAGCCTGAGCTGACCAAAGTCAGTGTTTAAAGTTTTTAAAATTTTATCTTCTTTATTCATTGATTTCTCCTTTTTCAAAAAGATTTGGGTTATACGGTAAAGTGTGGGTGTGTAAATGTACTAAATCATTTAAGTTTGCCCATTCGCCATTTTTTAATTTAGGTACAGAATATATATCCACCTCATATAAAAGCTCATCATTCTCGCCATAGTTATCTAGGATTAAATGATAATCATAAGGTTTACCCTCATGCCAAATACAGTGCCACATATCAGTTTCTTTTTTGTTTTTGAAATACCGAGCTGAGGCCACTGCTTTTTTAATTACTTCTTTCATAATCAGTCCTCCACAACGTGTACAGTATCTAATTTAAATTCAGCATCGCCAAAAACCCAGTCTTCTAACTTTTTATAATCTAAAGAAGGTGTTGGATTTACTGTGGCATACATATCATTTTCAGTTTCATGCATTAACTCTTTAGCCTTTTGTTCCGCCTCTTCCTGAGAATCCGCTTGAACCAAGAAGTTTCTATCAAACCAAATGCAAACGTCATATTTGACTGTGTAATCTTTTTTACTCATTACGCCCTCCATCCAAGTACTAAAAAATCTATGTCTTCAAGGTTGGATTTATCAAAGACTTTACTAGGCACATAGTCAGCAAGTGAGTGATGTGATTTACCACCAAACCAAGCACCACCAACGGCACTAGTTTCCATTGGTTGCCATCCCTTTTTCTTAATTAACTTTTCAAAGTCAGCTACAATTTTCTCTTCTGCTTTTGTATACTTACTCATTGTTGGCCTCCTTGAGTATAATAAACTATTCCAAATTTATGTAAGACAAGGATTTCATCCTCCAATATATCTCTAACACTTGCTACAGATAGAATTTTATTCCCATACCAATAGTTATCGGTGGTTTCGGGTTCCAAATCTTTTTCTGTAAACTGCTCGTCATATAATTCTGATAAAATTTTCTGGTCGGTAATTTTACCATTATCGTAATCTTTTGCAGAAAAATTAGAATAATAACCCAACTCTTCATACTGACTTTCGCCATCACGAACTAACACTTTATAAAGTATCATTGTTAGCCTCCCAAGGATTAAACTGTAACCTAACAGAAGAATGAACTATATGATTAATGTCATCTTTAGTAACATTAAGACCCTCATTAAATTGATCGCAGATTCTTTGAATGTGTTCGCCATCTTCACTAACAAACTTATCCATTTCGTGATTATCAGGCTTTGATTTGCCCAATGGATAGTAACCGCTTTTGTTTTCATAAACCTTTGCTACACGATAATGATTTTCTAATTCAGTATCTGCAACAGAAGTGAAACAATATCTTTTTCCAAAATTATCTGGAATATTAGTTTTAAATTTAACCATATCTAGCCTCCAAGCTATTTGTTTAAGTTAAGACAACGATATGCGATTTTTTCTATAAGATCAAGTCAAAAGTTTTTTGCCAGTCAAAAGGCTCAGGACAAAAGAAATGTGGCTCTAATTTTATTCCTTGTTCTTTCAGCTCTATGGCTTGGTCAGCTCTATAAAGGTGAAGGCCTTTAGTGCTTTTAACTAATATCCAAACGGAAGCTCCCTTATGTAGGGTAATCCAACTAATTTGTTGAGGGCTTAGATTGACGGCATTAAACTTTACATATTTCAATTCTACAAAATGAAATTTATGATTGTGATCACAAATAAGTAAATCCGGAAGGCCAAGGGTCATCCAGTTTTCTATTCTACTAAGTCTTATGGGTTTACTGTATTGTAGTGAGGCTCTCTTTAATTGTTCGTACAGACCCGCTTCCTTCTTTATCGGATTTGTTGTCCTCGTGTTCAATAACTTCTTCAGCGTATCTCGGTTCATTTTGTCTCAACTCTTTTAAAGCTTTCAGGACTTCATCCTTAGACATACTATCTATAGTCCCGTGACGGATTTCAGATTTGTTAATATAGATATTACCATTAGCTTGGCCTCTTCTATACTCAGCTTGAACTGCGGCTGAATATGCCCCGTTTTCTATAGCCATATCTCTAATTCTTTGTAAATCTCGTAAATGTCTTTTAAAAGTAATGCCATATTTCTCGTCCAACTCATCTCGATAAGCTTGAATAGCTCGACAGATATGTGGACAGATTTGAGGGTTCATCATTTCATAAGCTCTAGTGTGAGCTGAAGATGCTGGGTATCCCGCATTAATCGCAGCTTCTCTATGAGTTATCATCCCATCATTAGAAACAATCTCTTTTACAAAGCGTTCTTGTTTCCTAGTAAGCTTACTATGCAGATCAGCTTTTGGTCTTCCCCGACCCTTTTTCAAAGGCTTTAAGTTATTCATCCTATATATATACACCAGAAAATATTTTTTTGCAAAAAACTTTTTAGCCCTTAGTAAAGCCAAAATCGATCTAATATTGTAAAGTTACATATTTGAAATTAAATATGTAACCAAATATGTAACCATAGAATCCTTATGTACTAACGATTACAGATACGAGTTACATAAGTTACACCAGTTACACCTATATTTAACAAAAAATATTTTTTTTATTTTCAGCTCTATATATAAAGGAGATTAACAAATGTAACTATTGTTCTTGTTTAGTTTTCCAGAAGTATTCGTCAGTATCGCCAAGTCTTGTAGTGTTACCATTCTCGACTTGGTACTCAATAGTACTAACTTTGAAGTCCGGCTTCTTTGGCTCGTGAGGCGTGAGACTATTATCGTAAACTCTCATTCTATTATTAGGATAGACGCAATACTGGCCATTATCCAATTCCAGTAGATTAAAAGATTTATGTTCATCTGGTGTTTCAGCTGTACTATAATCTATAGCGTTAATATCGGCGTGGTAATTATCTAGGGTAGCTACATAAGTACCTTTTTGGAGACCAAAGTCTCTGGTTAGCACCTCAAAATCCATTGAACCGATGAATTGTTTATGAACAGCCACGATACCATAATCCATAGCGTTCCAGAACTGCAGATTATTAAGAGGTAAGTCCGGATTGGGTATTTCAGCTCTAGATAGGAACGCGCTAATAGGCAACTTGTCATACAGAGCGCCGTACTCAGGCAGATAAGTCTCAAAATAAAATGCTCTTCCAGGAATAGATTTACATGAGACCCAGATCCCATCGACAAACTCACCAAATCCATCTTCTAAATCCCTTAAATATTCCCGCCTGACTTTAACTTTAACAGCGGGAAGGTTACATATCAGCTCACTCATATAATCAAATCACTAAGAGTTGTTTCTATGGGAGCTACGTTAGTCTTTCTGGACACACGGCCGTACTCGAGTTCTTTGACGGCTTTGGGACAATCTTCAAACCACAGCTCATCGTCAGCCGGAGTTGTTGGGTTTTTTTGCATTTGGTTAAAAACTTCTCTGACGCTGGGGTTTAAAGTTGAATTATATCCTCGGCAATCAGGACACAATTTGGGATGTGTCCTAATATGTTTAGTATTTTTAAGTTTTATTCCGCATTCTTTGCAGTAATCCAGACAATTTTTTGGCATTAGTATCCTCGTTTAATAACAGTTAGACTATTCGTTAACAAAGTGGCCATTCTGATATTGTCTGCCTTTTTTAATTTGGATACTTCCTCATTAACAAGGCCTTCTATTTCTAAAATAGCCTCTGCCCATAGTGGCATTTCGTTAATATTAATCCAAGTTTTTTCTTCGCTCATTTAAATATCTCCTTTAGTTTTTCCAAAAAGGTCTGTTTGTGGGGCGTGACCCGTGGGTCGAGAATGTGGAGTTTCCACACGTTCTTCATAGTCGTTTGGTTTTTCATAGACCCTTCGTGATGGAGGGATCCAGAAGAGTTTGGTGGGAGCTGTGGACGTAAAGTAGTTATGTTCTGTACTTTCTTTAGCAGTTCCGCACCATATGAACCAAGCGTAGCTTGTAGCTGTTGAAGCAGTTGCGGACAGACGTCCTTTAACGATTGGTACTCTCTCACTAAACTGAGCGATAATTTTCGGCGGATTTGGTTTAAATAGTCTTTCATATCGTCCTACACTTTCCATAAATTGAGTTCTGGCGAATATTGCCACACATTTTCTAGCTAGAGGTATAGCTTTAGTAACAAATTCTTCAGCCAGATTAAAGGGTGGGTTAGTAATAATAAAATCATATTTGTCTTTAACGTCTTTAGATAAGAAGTCAGCTATATGATCTTGGCCGTAATCGGCGATATCGCATGAGGTTACGTTATCGAAATATTCTTCGAGGACCTTTACCATGTGACCGCCACCGCAAGCTGGTTCGAGGCACGTCACATTTGATTTATCTTCAAAGAACAGCTCTTGTTTATGTTCCGGTCGTTTAAGCACTTCCTGAAACAGAGCTCTGGTGGCCCAAGGGGGCGTTGGAAAGTAATCCAGACTATCGCTATCCTCATGCCGTTGGCTCATCACGGCATGGGTTTTATTTTGCGTACTCATTCTTTTTCTCCTTGCCAGTATAGCAACTTTTTATCTCTCTTCTCCTCACATTGGCATTTTTCAGGAATTTCAGCATCGTGAAGCAAAAGAACACTTACTGGATCATCGCCTAACATTGCACTCCACTCATAACCACAAAGATTACAAGTGAAGCGACCATTTTTTTCTACAATCATTTTATACTCCTTAATTTTAAATGCAGCGTCATTCCAAAATCGAAGCCTCGTCTATAATAAGCCGAAGACTTTTTGTCCTCATTCATCTGTTGGTAAAGAACAGCATCCTGAGCTCCTTCTTCAAAATGCATGAGATAACCACGCCTCTTTTTTTCTGTGGGATTAATCATCTTCACTCCTTAAATTAAACTGGTGGTGTAAACTCCAAGAAGCCTCGTCCAAAGCTTTAATGTCTGAAAGCATAAGATCATTTAAATCTCTTATACTGATCAGAGCGCTGTTCAAAGCTTCGTAAGTATCGTGAACCGCTTGTATTTGTTCAAGGGTAAGGGCTTGTAGACCTTTTTGTCTAAGAGCTTTTTCCTTATCTCTTTCTATTTCCCATTCTTGTTTCTTTGTCATTGTGACCTCCAAGTCTTTGTTAAAGTTGGTGTGCAGATTGTTTTGAGGTATCGTCACTAAGATCCCATGGAGAATAAGATCACAGTCCTGAACGTGCTAAACAATCCGCACATATAATAGATAAGATTTATCGCATACCATGTCAAGCACAAAAGTTTTACACAAAAAAACCCGTGAAGGATAGCTTCACGGGTTTTAAGTTTTGCAATTTAACCTTAATGAATAGGAGTACATTAAGATGCTTGTGTCATTACGACCTCTAGACAAATAAACACTACTAAATTAAAACAAGGCCGTCAATCCCATATATTAATATATTTATATTTTTTTAATTTAACGCGCAGATCAGGGTCTTGGCAGTTTTTACAAAACAACTTTATTGCGGTTCGGCTATCGCCCATAAACAAGAGCTGGTCCTTGTAATACACAAAGGACTTTGAGCTGTTGTTCACGTCCAACACATGGTCCTGACACTTATAAACCGTCATTTACCTTTGTATGCTTCTTTTATCTGTTCCATAGTTCGGTTACAACCGATGCAGACTTTTTGTTCATTTAATTTGCAAACACCTACACACTTACTCATTTGGCGATACTCCTAAGACTTTCCATCACTTGATCAATACTAGGCTCTTTGCCGTTAGGATTCAACTTACACTTGTATTTGCGAGGACAGCCTATTTGTATATCTGTAAATTCTAATTCATAAGTTTTTTGAGCGCCCACATATATACAAGCCATCTTATCTTTAAATACTTTTTGTAGTTTTAACCGGCATGTTGTCATAACCGGCAGTATAATAGTACCGTTGTTAATTTGCTGTTGTCTTGTTAATTTTTTAGGTTGGTATTTATAACCCTCGGCATGTGCTTTGTTAAACCACATAGATGCAACTAATAATACAAATCCTCCAACGACTAATACCAAGAACAACCACGCAATACCTTCGCCTAACTGCCGTCTCATCTGTTGTTGCTTGTAAACTGTTCTTTGACGGTCTTTTCTTATCTGACCTTCCATCTGTAGGAGCTCCTCATAAGCTCCAGGCCCGTGGGACATGTTCAGAAATACCTTGAGTTCGTACCTTTGTTCCTCAAGTTTCTTTTTGGCTGCATAAGCTGCGAGAGCTGCTTCTTCAATCGATCCAGCTTTAAACAATTTGCCAAACAGGGGAGGATTTTTAGCTTGCTTTTCCGCGTTATCAACATCTGAAACAGCTCCCATCCATCGCCCGATGTCTCCAGACATCTGTTCTATATCTCTGCCAACCGCAAAACCTTGTTTTATGGCAGAGAAAGCTTTAGACGCGACTCCCATCGCGAGTGAAATAGTAACTGGGTCCATAAGGACATCATAGCACATTTTTAAAAAAAAATGAAAGTCAAGACTATTAAAACAAAAAAATATTTTATATGATGTCTAATTCAGAGGAGGACAATATGTCAAAATTACCGAATAGAAGACCGTGTGTAACCACGGATGTAGGAGAAGGTTTAGCTGTGACCGTATCTTTCCACCCAGATACAGCTACACCAGTAGAAGTTTTTTTATCAGGAAGAGGTAAGAAAGCATCTGATGGACCTATGACAGACGCTTTGTACAATATGGGCGTTGAAGCATCTAAATTAATGCAAAATAAAGACGGTCAACTCATAACTGAGTGATCTTTGGCCTTTCTCAAGGTCATTTCCGCATCTACGAGCTCTTTTACTCTCTTTTGTTCCTCGGAAACGTACTGAGAGTAGATGAACCGTAGTTGTCCACCCAAAGTTCTGCCTTCTTTGGCTGCAATTTTCTTAATTTCTAAATAAACATCTTTAGGAACTAGAATGCTTTTCCATTTTTCTGTATCCATATCGCATAAATCCTTCTCTTTTACGGGATTATATGCGAGATTATATAATCCAGTCAATGTTTTATTTTGATTCGCCCCATGATGGGCCTATTTCCACGTCCACTTTGCTAGGTACATTTAATTTAACGGCATTTTCCATAGCATGGACGATCGAATCAACCTGATGATCGTTAGAAACGGACACAGCTACCTCGTCATGTATCTGAATTAACGGAGTTATCCCCAGCTTGTGGATATCTACCATAGCTTGCTTGGTCATATCAGCGGCTGAGGCCTGAATAAGACGGTTTAGGGCCTTATAAGTGTAGGCTCGCTTCAATCTGGTCGTTGGGCCGTGTTCATTGAGTGCATCTTTCAGGGGCAAGGCCTTGTTCATAGCGAACGTATCTGGCTCCCAAAGATCGAATCGACACTTTCTACCCAAGATAGAGCGGATAGAGCCGGAGCTTTGTCGTGAATTAAGCTTATTCATCACGCCATGCATGAGCATTTTCACAAAAGGAACGCGTTCATGGTATTGTTTCACTAAACCTTTAGCTTCTTCTACGGGTATATCGAGCTGGTCTGACAGCTTGTTTACTCCCATGCCGTACATCATGCCCAGATTTATAGTTTTGGCTTGCTTACGAGGTATGTTTGCCATGTCAGCTACCATGGTATGGAAGTCCATATCGGGATCATTTTGGTATCCATCGACAAATTCTTGTACGCCTTTCATGTCATGGCCTTGGGATTTACCGTAGGCGTGGGCATAATGGACCAAGATTCGTGGTTCTTGTTGCGAGAAATCTATACTAGCCCACTGTTCATTCTCTTCAGGTAAAAACAAAGAGCGAATCATAGGCCCCAGCTCCGGATCACGGGCGGGTATCTGCTGTAAATTTGGATTACTCATACTGATTCGGCCTGATACGGTACCACCATCGTCAGATCTGATCTGATTTATATGTGAATGTATGCGTCCATCGTGAGCTGTGTGCTTCATAATTGTGTTAATAAAAGTACCATGGGTCTTGTTAAGGTCTCTCGTCCTTAGTATCATTTTAGGTAATTCGTGGTTATGCTCGGATAGAAAGGATTTTGTGAAAGATGGCGCACCTTTTTCAGTCTTGGGATAGTTTATACCAACTGTATCAAATGCTTTGGCGAGCGATTGAGCCGCCCATACTTCTACATTCATGCCGGTCAGATGCTTGATCTTAGCGAGCATAGACTTTTCTTCCTTGAGCAGAAAGTCTCTGGTCCGCTCGACCCGATCCTGATCAACACGAACACCTTTCCAAGTCATATCTATGAGTACGGGAAGAACATCCAGCTCCAGATTGACGACACTCCAGAGGTCTTCTTTAGAAATCAGGGGCTTGAAGTAGTTCCAGAGTTCCAATGTGAGCTCGGCGTCCACTTCGGCGTATGGCCCGACATGCATACTTGGCAACTTCCACAGTTCAGCTTTGGGATCGACCCCGAAGTCTCTAGCAGCTTCAGTCAGGTTCTTCTCACTTTTTGTTTTTGATAAATACTCAAAAGACAAGGCGTTGAGACTGTAACTAAATCTATTCTCATCCAGCAAGGACGCGATAACCATAGTATCAATGATACGACCATTAACTTTAAAACCCATGCGCCTGAGCCAGCCCGCATCATATTGTGCGTTGTGCATAACTTTTTCAGCGGGTGATTCGCAAACCTTTTTCATCCAGTTATTAACTATACGCTCATCTATATTACCACCTCCGCCGTGGCGAATCGGTACATAACCTTTCCAACCGTCTACAGCTACGGCGTATCCTACGACCTCGCCATCTCCAGTGGGCCATCCAGGTCCTTTAGTCTTTAGATTTGGATCTTTTGTTTCAACATCTATCGCTATCGTCTTAGCTTCACTAAGATCTGGTAACTCGTGTGGTGGAACCCACTCTGTTTTCGGTGTGAACATCGCCATCTGTAGTGTCATATTGTACCTCTATTAGTTTGTTAAGGTACCACTGCGCCTTTTGTAGGTCTTGGATACCGTTTTTGTGTCTGTATCGTGTTAAATATTTAAGTATGTTTCCTTCCAGATAATATTGAAATCCTTCAGCTGTCATAGATTCTATCATGTCGATGGTTTCTATTGAGCTGTTTGTATAATGATCAGGGTGGTTGACCATATCTTTCATCTCTTCCTCCTTTAATCTTTTCTTCATATATTCCATGTGTCTCATATCGCATAGCTCCTATTGCTGTCTTCTGATTCGACAATAAACAAATTCTCTTTGGCCCGTGTGACGGCCACATAGAACACTCTATGCAGATCATCATTACCTCCGCTCATTGCATCGTCAGCTGACGGGGATAGATCTGTAAATATAACTACGTTTTCTGATTCGCCACCTTTAGACCCGTGGATCGTGGATATTGTAATACGGGGCTCTGCATTAAACTTCTCTCCTCTTCTAAGCATAGCCGTGATGTAAACCCTTGATTCCTCTGGTAGTCTATCAAGAGCCTCTCTCCAAATCAACTCATCTCCTATGGCAAGACCCCATTCATCCTGAAGTTGTGCCATATTAAATAGATTACTATCGTCAGCTCCACTCATTGTCTTGAAGCCACGTTTGACGCGGTTACCCGTAGACATAAAACTATATATGTCTTTGACTGTTTCAAGCGTGATGCTTTTACCTTTTCTCATCTGCTCCCAGCCATTGACGGCAGAAGATATTTTAGCGGAGATAGATCTATGTCCTTTATAAGTGAACAGGTATCCAGAAGACCGGAGCATCGTAACAACGGGAATTAGTATGTAACCCGCTTGAGCTAATATAAGCCATTGACCAGATGATACATCTATATCGTCTAAACGGGAGATGTAGCTAATGGATCCTTTACTATCTTTAGGCTTATATTTCTTTGGATACCGATTACTTATTCTGGATACGATTGTTTCGGCGGTACGGTGTATGAGCCGTGGGACGCGGTACGATTGCGATAGAGTTTCACTGGAGCCGTCCATTGTAATGAAATGTTCTACGTCAGCACCTGCCCATCTATATATAGCTTGGTCATCATCTCCAGCTGCATACATTTTCTTTGCGTTCTTATCTAAGATATGAGCTATGTCCCACTGCAGTGGACTAAGGTCTTGTGCTTCGTCTAGGAATACGAGATCAAACTTGGGACACGCTACGTCAGCTTCGTCAATAAAACATTGTAGCATGTCTGTAAAATCGTAAAGCTCGTAATGTTTTTTATATTGTTTGTAAGACTTGTCTACATAATTAACAGTGTTCCAGTCAAACTCTATTGAGGTCTGGTTGTATTGTTTCCTCAAAGATGTTTTACATAAACGAGCTAAGTTTATCAAACTAAGGATAGGATGATCGGTGGCTTGTTTGTCTACGATATCATCGTTAAGAGACGTTCCTGAGACTAAGGGTATAGATATTATATCACTCAGCTCCTTATAATGTTCCTTACTCATTACTTGTTCTGTACGGATACCACTAGCGCTCAACGCCAAGCTGTGTAGAGTACGGAAGTAAAAGAGGTCTTTGTCTGGGTCTAGATGAAAACGAGCGGAGGCACGTTCTTTGGCCTCGCTTGCGGCTTTTCTGGTAAAAGCAAGAAACGCAATACTATTAGGAGACACGCCACTATCAAGAGCTTTGTCCAGCATATTCAAGAGTGTTGTTGTTTTACCAGTTCCTGGAGGTCCAAAGATTCTAAACATTAATTATCGTTTGCCGGTTTAACAAAACCTAGTTCTTCTAAAAAATCATCTGGTCGCATAAACGTAGGTATTTCATGTATAAAGATAGGAGTTCTTGGTCCCATCCATGCTCCAACAACATTAAACTCCATCCACTCTACAGCTTCTTCATATGTCATTTTATCTTTATCCATGAATATCTGTACACACTTGTCGTAACTATATATGAGGACTTCGTCCATATTTATACGACCACCTGTTCCTAATATTGCTTCGTCAAGGCCGTCAGCCTTGACCATTCTTTCTTCTTCATCTTCCATTAAAATGGTGTCTCCTCTTTCTTGCCCATGTTAGGCGGGTTGAGTTCCATATCTGCGTTTTCAAAAGCGGGTATTGCCCAACATCTTACAGATCTGTTTTGTATTTTCAAAACAGTACTGGACCCGTTAATATCTCGCAAGCGCTGGGCAATTTTGTGAGACTTGTATTCAAAGAATTTATTCTTTTTAAGAAAATTCTCAAAGTCTCGTAATCTAAAGTAAGTTAAATTATCTTCTTCACTCGTCCAAGGTCGGCGCAGTAGTATCTCTTCTTTGGCCTGAGCTTGTTGTAAGTGTCTACAAAATTCTTCAAGGTAATCATAGAACTGACCGCTTGTGCTTGCATCTTCTGCCACTTCTATAATTGCTGCTTCGTTTTCTTTCATCTCTGTAAGCAATGAACTGATACGTCCTTCCCACATAGGCTTACCAACTGTGCGGGGCATAAAGTTCAACTGTTCCATACATGCCTTTTGAAACGTGGGCTGTGAGAGAAGAGCGTCTGTATCGAGCTCCAAGGGCTCCGCGTTTACATCCATAAACCAGACGGGCGGTGTTGAGTTGTACTTTCTAAGGTTTGCTATGGTAGCTCCTTGTACAGCTGATCCAACACCATGCTTTCGTGTACGACATAACTCTTTGTTACAATGCGAGTTGATAGGCGAATCATTACATTTGTAAGCATAATCCTTACGTTTAGCTTGATTAGCGACAATGTTTACTTCAGACAAAGGCAAAGGTGGTTCAAAATACATCATATTGTAAGTAAGTATCTCTGTTTCCCAGCTGTCTGGGTACGCTTTTCGTAAGTAAACAGCTATATTAAACAAACCATTGTTTCTCCCGCCTTCGGATATTTTGCTTGCGCAAAGAGTTTGGAGGCAAGGCGGGCCGTCTTTAATAGGTGTATCTGTTTTGTCTTCTACTTGCAGAGCCATGACTTGCTCTAAGGTCTGCTTGTGAGCCTCGTACAGCTCTATAAATTCTTCGATGGTCGCAGAGGTGCCGTCATCCTTTATACCGTATCGTAGGCCGGCCTCAGCGTCATAATAAGGTAGGTTTAGAAAGTTACCTACATCACCGCGTTCTAATTGTAATCGTATTTGTTTTGGAAAGATTTCACTTTGGCCGTAGCCAAGAGCGGCGGAGATATGCTGAAGCGTCTGTTGCATCTCCTTAGCTTCGATCCATTCACTAGTGAACAGAAAACAATGAGCTCCACCACTCTTAGATCTACAAACCACAAGAGGCAATTTCATTCGCCTAATCTTTTCAATTAAAGACTTGTGATCTAGCGGATATTGGTCAATGTCTATACACCCCCACTTGCAGTTATTATCTGCATTAATGGGTATGATACCTAGAGAATCGCCTTTACCGCTAAGATGCCCTTGCCAATGATCCTTGGTCCGTAGTTCGCGTATTAGTGCAGCTCTACCTGACTTCTTACCATTGGCTTGGGTTTTGTCTATCTTGTACGTTCCAAAGGCTTCTTCTAGGCCATCAAAGATAGCGCTAAAAGATTGCCACACCATTAGAACGGTATATCTTTGTCAGAAACGTCATTGTCAACAGGAGCAGAAGAAGTCCCACCTTCCTGTTCATGCTTAACATTAACATCGCCTTTTTCGACAGATAAGGCAAACATCTTAGCTTCATCGTAATGAGCTCGTTCAGTTACCTGACCTTCTAACTTCATCTCCCAATTATACCAAGAGTATCCGCTTTTCTCCTCTAAATACGTCCAAAGATGATAGACATGAGCGAACCTTGGTGGGCTGAAAACATGACCATCTGGACCCGTCATCTTTCTGCCCGAAATAATTGAGTTCCACTTCTTACTTTTCTTTAAAGAAGTAGACTTCATTGCGATCATACCAACGTCAGTTGACCCATCCTTATTCAATACAAGAACGAAATGCTGGTGCGTATCTTCTATATATTGACCAGAACCATCTGTAAGATATTCTTTATTATCTTCCTTGGATCGTTCTGTTGTTGGACAATCTTCCTTGCTAGCATAGATAGCAATCGGAGCGGTATTATCATCGCCTTGTGGAGACCATTGAATAAAACGTCTTTGGTATGCACAAGGTATAACTTTAATACCTTCTTCCCCGTTGTAGATGCTATTTGTTACTGTATTGATAACATCTCCTTCACTAGAGCCTTTATGCAAAGCTCTAATCTGCTTAGTTAAGTTAGTTTTCAAGAAAGGTATACTTAAACTATCTTGATCAACTTCCTTATTACCAATGCCTGCATCTGTAGCAAACATTGACATATCGATTACATTAGCATCCTGAGCAACAACGTCAGAATCCTGTTTCTTAACTGGTGTATTAGCCATTCTATTTCCCCTTCACAATTTTAGCTTTTTTACCTATAAACGCGCCAAACAGATCACTTGGAAACTCACTTCCATTTTCTGTCATCTCTTTGACCCACGACTTTAAACTCATTGGATGAACCGCTTCTTTCTTATCAACCTGAAAGCCCCTATCGAGAGCAGACTGATAAAAATCTTTTGCTAAGTTATCCTCGCCCATGCCAAAGTTAGCAGAGATAGTGTTTTTAACTAAATCACCATAACCGTTATCTCTTAGCCAAGTATGCGCTTGAGGTCTGTCATCAGCTCTGATTGTACCACCATAGGTAGGTATAACCTTCACTTCTGATCCATCACTTAAAGTAAAACTTTCCATGTTAATCTCTTCCATAGCGGCCGGAAGATCCTGATCTGTAAGCTCTAACAACTCTTTCTTAGATGTTTTGAGCTCCTCTTCAAGAAACTTAACCTTGTTTTCCATTTGGATTATTTTACTTGCTAAAGTAGACACATTCGACAATCGACCTGTGTCTGTACTTTCTACACCAGTACGCTGACTAACAGCGTCCTTTTGCATATCGTTGAACAAACTATCTTCCATATTTTTCCTTTCGCGTTTGCTGTTTCGTGGTTAAAGACTTTTTTATAGCCTTGCATTAATATAATAAATCGCATATTGTAATATAGATGTCAAGCACGGAGATAAAATAAATGTATATGTATAAGACAAATCCTTTTAAACATCAGGAAGAAGTCATAGACGATAGTTGGGAAAGACCTTACTACGGCTTGTTTATGGAGATGGGTTTAGGTAAATCTAAAGTAGCAATAGATACTGTTGGTAAATTAAAATTAAAAGGTGAAATTGATTCGGTAATGATCGTAGCTCCTAAAGGTGTATACGATAACTGGATCAAACAAGAGATACCGAATCACTTGCCGGAAGAGTTTGAAAGGTTCGTGGTTCGTTGGCAACCCAGCACCACCAAGGCTTTCCAAGACAGTATGCAAAAGCTTGTGTTTGAAACTATGGCGGGTATAAAGTTTTTTGTTATCAATGTTGAGGCTTTCAGCTCTGATCGTGGTAAGAAAGCTGCCTATTATTTTTTAAAGAAAAACCCTGACAATATGATGATTGTAGATGAAAGCACGACTATAAAGAACCGTAAGGCATCTCGTACTAAAAATATTATGCAGTTAGGTAAGTATGCTAAGTATAAACGTATCCTGACGGGCTCTCCTGTTACAAAAAGCCCTATGGATTTGTACTCTCAGTGTGCCTTCTTAGACCCTATGTCACTGGATCAGGCCAGTTATTTTGCCTTTCAAAACAGATATGCTGTTGTACAAAAAAGATTTATGGGAGCAAGGAGCTTCAATGAGATCACAGGCTACAGACGCTTGGACGAGCTCAATGATAAGCTCAACAGGTTTAGTGTAAGAACCCTCAAGGAAGATTGTCTGGACTTACCCGATAAGATTTACGTCAAACGGAATGTGCCGTTGACCGCGGAACAAACCAAGCTGTACGCGCAGATGAAGAAGTATGCCTTGGCTCAGTTAGACGAGGGCCAGCTGGCTACTACCGCTAGTGTACTTACACAGATTATGAGACTGCAACAGATATGCTGTGGATATCTTGTGAGTGACGAAGGTGAAATGAAAGTGTTAGATAACAACAGACTGACTGAGCTGTTGGCCGCGGTAGAAGAATGTTCCGGTAAAATTATTATATGGTGTAACTACACACATGATATTTTAGAAATAGAAAAAGCTCTGTCTTCTAAGTATGGCGGCGATTCGGTGGCAACCTACTATGGTGGAACCAAGCAAGACGATCGACAACAGACTGTGGATAAATTTCAAGATATGAACAGTCCTTTGCGCTTTTTTGTAGGTCAGCCTAAGACGGGTGGTTATGGTATTACACTTACAGCCGCTAACACTATGATCTATTACAGTAACAGTTATGATCTGGAGATAAGGCTACAGTCTGAAGACCGTGCTCATAGAATAGGTCAGAAGAAAGCTGTGACTTATATAGATTTGATTGTGGAAGACACGATTGACGAGAAGATTGTCAAGTCTCTGCGAGAAAAGATAAACCTAGCTGGAGAAGTCTTAGGCGAAGAACAGAAGAGATGGTTACTTAATTAGACCTTGTCTGTACTTGTTTACTCTGTCGTATGTAAGTAACTCTTTACGAGCTCGCAATGCATAAGAACAGTGGATCCACCCTGTGTTTCCGCCTGTGTAACACTCAAGGATCAGCTGATCGAAGATAAGATTGTCTCTTATCCATTGAGCTAATAGGTAATTATCTACGTTAGCTACTTCAAAATCAGCGGCGCTTCCTGTGCAGTGTTGTGAGTTCTTGGAGCTACCAATCGCTATTGAAAGCTCTGGACAGCGGTACCCACTGGATACCATGAAGCTGCCGAACTCATTACGCACTGGCTGCAAAATGTTTTCTGCAAGCATCTTTAAATTTTCTATGGCTTCCGCGTCTGGTACGTTAGTTATACCTCTACGCTCTGCGGTCTGGCTTTTTGTTAACTCAGCCAGAGTAAAGTTTTGACTTAGTTGCATTTATCTAGTCCTTAATGTGTATCGATTAGGGTTTTGATTGTACAGATTTAAAGCTGTTCTATATTGCTGTTGAGGGGTAATAGGTTGTATTCTACGAATTAACTCATTGTCATTACCGTTGTCATTTGGATTATTTGTATTTTGATTATATCCTGTGGTAGTCGTAACACCCATATTAGTTCCAATCATAGATAGTAAACTACCTATACCTGGCATTCCTGAAGAAGGACCTCCAGGTCCTGTAACAGACGTAACATTACCCTTGGTATCTGTAGTAAAACTAGGTTGTACACCTCTAGACAAAGAGTTTCGAGCATGTTGGTTCATTTTATTTCTTAAACCAAAAGGATCAAAACCTATTTTTCCTACGGGGGCATAGTTAATAGATCCTTGTACATCTGAATAGCCCGTTGTTCCTGCTGTGTGTCCTGCCATAGCATTAGCCATGTCTGCAATACTATCGTCTAGACCCATATCACCTGAGCTGGGGCCACCTGTACCGGCTGCCGCATCCTCAGAGTGTTCACTAACTTCTGAAGCTTCATCACTGTCATCATCCGCGAAGAAACTAGGAATACCCATAGGTCCCGCTTTACCTGACCCGCCTAAAAGTTGTAGTATCCCACCTTCTTGAGGCGTAATATACGCAAGCATATGAGGTTGTCCTTTTATCTCGACATTTCTTGGAGGTACGGCACCACCGTCAGCCATAGTAGCTGTAGGTATCATTCCTGAAACTATGTCATTAGGAAATAGCGAAGCATATTGAGCTCTATTGGTAGGCGCGGAGGCGGTGGAGGAGATACCGCCTCCCGCGGGAGCGACGTTCAATCCGCTCAAAAATGGCTGACTTGAGGCTACTTGGGTGGTGGGAGTACCCATTTGTATACTCGGTTCAACCGAACTCTGTTGAGTATTATCTTCTTGATTTAACATTTCAAAAGGATCTATCTCTGGTTTTATTACTTCTTGTGTTAATGGAATAGTTCTTCTAATGCCACTACCTTTAGCTAAAATGCCTGATTTTTCAAAAAATTTTCTAAACCAAGAAGCATTACCTCTTTGAGCTTTTTCATCCTTAGCTTGTCTTAATAATTTGGCTAAAGCAGGAGGGTCTTGCATTATAGCGGCCATAGCATCCAATTTCATGCTTTCAGGTATTTCTTGGAAAAGTCTCCTCATCAATTTACTACCTGCTGAAGCGGCTACTAATTGACCTGCTCCAGTGCTGCCAGGTATTAAATTCTGCATTTTTGCACCAATGGCAGATCCTGAAACTCTTAAATAAAAATCAAACATAGAATTGACAGAACCTTCTCCTAAATCTGCCAAACTTCCTGAAGCTTCCGCAGCTTCAAATTTACCCATTTGTTCTAAAAGTGTTCTGTATGTTGTTATTTCTTGATTATTAGCAACTCCGCTAGACAACATCCATTTAGCTAAGGACTGTCGTGTCTCACCACCAGATGTTTTAATATCATCAAACAAAAGACTGTAAGCCCTGCTAGGACTGAATCTAGAGTTTGCTCCTGAACTACCCGAACCTACTAAAACATATTCTAAAACAGATTGTTTAAAACCTTTAAGAATATTTTCCTTGTTTGCTGTTGCTGTTTCTTCTAACTCACCTGAAAGAGTTTTTACTTTTTTAGTATATTGCCCTAAATTTTTGTCAGGCGTTTTTAAATTTTTAATATTATTTAAAATATTATTTAAACTTTTTATGGGTTGGTCGCTATTTATAATTTGTGAAATATATTTAGAAGGGTTTTCAACATCCGCAAACTTAGAAAAATTAAAAGTTGATTCTAAAATCTTATTTGTTTCCTTAGTTTCATCTTTAACATTTTTTAAAAGATTATTAGCGGTTTCTGCATTTAATAAATCTCGTCTTAAAGCAGGAAAAATATTTAATAAAGGTTCGTTTTTTGTCATCCATTTTTTTAAACCATTAGAATTTACAGCCCCTGTCTCTTCATTAAATATAGATTTGTTGGAAGCTATGTTTCTTAATATCCCTGTCAAAGTACTTCTGTAACTTTTCATAGTTCCAAATTTATCTTCGGGAGCTCTTAAATTATTAGTATTGATAAAGTCATGCGCGTCTTGTATTTGAGCAAATCTAAGATAAGTTTTGTTATTTGAAGCTTGTAATTGATCTACTATAGTTTCTATAGGTATAGTTTGAGAACCGTCTTTGTTTTTAGCTAATACTTTTCCAACAAAGGTTCTTGTGAAAACATCGTTCCCTGATCTTGAAAAATTATTAGCTCTTTTTAGTTCAGGTAACTTATCATCTGATATAGATTGTATATCAAGAAGAATAGCTTTTGCCATAGCGCTCGCTCTGTTAGCAAGTTGAGGTTTGCCTTCTCCTCTAAGATTTGCAGCTAAATCTAAAGCATTAGATCGGGCTAATCTCATTTCATCTAAAGTTAAAGAGCCTAAATCAGGTCTATCCGTTGCTTGTGACACAACTTCTGTTGCAGATCTTTTAGATCGTTCCGCATTAATTAAAGTTTGAAGTTTTACTTTTTCTTTTACAAATTGAATAAGTTGTCTTCTATCTTTAGTCCTGTTTTGGTAATTATAATTTTGACCTCTTAAAGGTTGATCTACGCGTATGGTTTTTTCTATTTCATCTATAATAGTTTTATCTATGCTAAGATCATCCGTAGCACCTTCGTATGTTTCGTTTTCTATTCTATTTAAAATAGTTTGTTTATAATTATTGTAACTAGCCGTTACACTAGGTCTTTCCATATTAGCTAATTTTATTTCAGAATTTTGAATATTTTTATTTGTGATAGGAGCCGCGGAAGCCGCATCGTCTGCTAAAGTTAAAGCGCCTTCTTCAGGTAGTCCTAATTTAATTCGCATGTCATTGGCATAGTTGAGAAGAGGTCCAAAACCTTGTTTTCTCATCAGGGCTTGACCAAAGTTTCTATCAACAGGAAGAACGTCAGGATCTGTTAAAATTTCTAAAAAGTTTGAAAAACCATCTTCTATAATTTCTCCAGATTCATCTTTAAATTGAAAACCTTCGTCAAAGTTATAATTAGGAACACCGTCATAAAATTTCCGCTCTTGAGTTCTCCACAATTTGTATTCGTTTTTTAACAAACTAAACAGTTTTTCGCTTAATTGTACATTGTCTTTAGTGTTTTTGCCTTTAACTTTGTCAAAAGCAGCTAGTAAAGAACTTACTTTACCGTCTATGTTTGCTTGAACCGAAGAACCCATTAAACTATATTCTATTTCAGAAGCTACTTTTAAGGCTGCATCATCCCCTGTACCGATTAATATTTGCATCATTTGAAGCAATCCGTTAGTAGCTTCTCTAAATTTACTATTAACTTCATTACCCATGAAATCATAACGAGCATTTAAAGCACCCTCGTAAGCCATTAAAATAGGGTTTCCTGATTTTAATCCTGAAGATTTACTTACTAATTGTATTAACTCTTTAGTTCCTTTTTCTCCCATAACTTTTTTTAAGTTTGGATCTAAGTTTAAGAAGCTACCTTCTAAAGTGTTTAATAAAGAATTAATATCACCGTCATCCATATATTTTTCTAACTGAGATAAAAGACCGTCAATACTTGTTCTTAATTTTCTTTGTTTAAAATAATCTGCTGCTTTACTTTCTGCAATAGCTCCTTTAGCTCCAAACTTTTCTCCTGTCACAGGATTTATTTCTTTTGCCTTAGTTCTAAAATCTTTTAAAGCACCATAACTTTTTTTAATTACATTAGATAAGGCTAAATGAGGTACTAAAGCAGAGGGAACTCCTAATCCTAATTCAAAGCCCACTCTTGGAAGAGCTTCTCCAGGATATAACTCTTCAGAAATAGTGGCACCTGTGCCTGAACCAGCTGCTGAAAAAAGTTCTCCTGAAGCATAAAGAAAAGGATTTTTTCTAGAGGTGTCTATAAAACCTTGTAAAAATCTTTCAGCACCTGCTTCAAATCTTAAACCAAGAGGTGCTTTGCCTTTTTTTATAATTGATTCTAAAGCTTTATCTCGGAACTTACCTTTATTTGCAAAAGCTAATTTATCAAAACGTAATTTTGCATTTTTTTGTAAGTTCTTTAAAACTTGACTAGAACCCATTTGGATGTATCTAGGTAACATGTAAGGAGCTGATAAAAAATTAGCTACATTCATGCCAGTTACACCACCTTCGTATTTAGATCTTTGAGACGGCAAACGAGCAGAGGGCTTTCCAAAAATAGACTGTTGAATTGTTTCAAGCACCTCGCTACCTAAAACCCCTCCTATCATACCTGTTGTAATCATAGCGGGTATCTTTAGTTTACCAGGAACTTTAGATCCTATCTGAGCACCTTTAACAGCACCAATGGTAAAACCTGTTGCGCTACCTGCGGTATCTAAGGCCCCCGATAAAATAGGGTTTTCTCTAAAATTAGCTGTAGAAAGAAAATTAATTATTTTTTCATTAGGAGAGATTAAACCCTCTTCGTCTTCTCCAAAAGTACTTCCTTCGGGTATAATTCCTTTTTTATATAAACTTGTTAAAAAAGGAGAATCAGGTGTTAAAAGGCTTTGATAAGTGAGGTTTGGAACATTATATTTTTCTTTTGCTTCACTTATAAAAACTTCAGCTATGTTTTTTGTTATTTGATCTTGAGACTGTTGTTCACCATTTTCGTCAAATTCAAACAGGTTGATCATTTGAACCATTTGATTATCGTCAACTTCTAAAGGTTTAAACTCTGAAGTAAAAGTATCTCCCGAAGGTATTTCAAGTTCTGACATTTAAACCCTCTTAGTTGTTCTTTTTTAAAATTTCTTTAGCTTTGTTTAACTGTTCCATGCTTATACCTCCACCTGTACCTTGAACTGTAACAGGCACATCTGATAATAAACTTAAAAGTCTGTCAAGAGAACGATTGTGTTTATTGTAACTAGCTCTTCCAGCAGGATCTAAACCGCCTTCTTTTAAAGCTTCTAAATTATTTCTTTTAAATTGAATTGCAAATCTTTTTAATTGCATAAATTTAGCCGCTTCTGACTTAGGAGATCTAAAAACATTATCTGGATTTGGATATAATTCAGAAATAGCGGCCATTTCTCCTAAAGCGTATCTAGAATTAGACACCAAAGCTGTTCTACTTAAAAGTTCAATAGCTTTTAAAAAGTTTCTGCTGTCAGCGTTGTCTTTAAAAGGAGCTGTTCCTGTAATACCACCTACTGTATTATTAATTAAAGCTTGAAAGCTTGACCAAGGACCTGTTCCATTTCTAGCATGATTCATAGCATTAGTTACAGCTTTAAAATCATTTGCATCTTGATACTGATCGCCTAATTCTAACGTATTTAATTCCTCTAATTCTTTAGTAGCTTTCTTAGAGCTTTTAACGGCTTTTAAGACAGAAAAAGCAGTATCATCTGTAATAACAACTGCTCCAACTTCACTTATATTTTTGTTTACTATTTTATCATTTTCCTTAACCTGAACATTTACACCGTCAAAAGAATAGACAATGTTTCCATCGAGTAGGTAAGGTTGAGCTGTGATAGATTGTTTTTCAGTTGAGGTGTCAAATAACTGAAATTTTGGGCCATCAGGTTTTTTATTATCTAACTTCATTTGTGCAACCGCACTCTTTCCGTCATCACTGTTGATATCAATAGAAACGCCTTTTGCAGTGTTAGGAACACCATCTTCTATAGGAACAATTTTCATGTACTTTGGCTTGGTAGCTTTAGTCGCTGTAGGTTGGTTGCCTACTGTAAAAAAAGTATTATTTTTGTCAGTTTTAAGTTTGTCATATTCTTTTCTATCTTCATCATTAGATAAGTCTAAATTCATTTCGTACTTACCGTTTTTAAAGACGTTTATTAATTTGGAAGTTTTATTTTTTATTTCACCTATTTTTTTCAAAGTTACGTTTTCAGGTAAATTTTTTATCAAGGTCTTATCGGTGGAATTGTTTTGGTCATAACGTCCTACAACTTTTCCTGTATCATCAACCGCTATGACAAAACTTCCTGCTTTGGAAGTATTTTTAGCCAAAGCTATTTCTTTGGCAGAAGCTGCTTTATCTTCCGCAGTAAGAGTTGTTTCTGCGGCTTGCAATGCGGCTAAATCTAATTTCTGTTTTTGAGAGGTTAGGTCCGCGGCACGAGCTCCAATAGTTTGTGGTAACTTGGTAGTCGTAGCAGCCATAGCTAAACGCTCGGCTGGGCTAAGTCCTGCTTTTTCTCCAGGCATAGGAGCTGCAAAAGTTAAAGCTGTGTTGGCAATATCAAACAACATCTGTGCTTGAGTCATATTTTTTTGATCTTCTGAAGAACCTAAAATATCGCCGTAAACACCCCTTTTCTGTTCAAACAATTCTTTTAATCTATTCGTAGGAGATTCAGAAGGAGTCTTTTTCAAATTCATTTCTGCTTTGTTTAAAGCTAAAATATCTGAATTATTCAATCCAGCAATTCTTGAATTTGGTGGTGCAAAATATTGAACTTCTCCACCTTGCTCAAACACCGGAACTGGATCTTCAT
>Ga0115567_10001624_pt1 | contig 22430 bp, 25 predicted proteins | sample COGITO_mtgs_1204_2_FD_88679 | JGI IMG/M metagenome (GOLD analysis project Ga0115567, IMG submission 88679) | Pelagic marine microbial communities from North Sea - COGITO_mtgs_120412 | ecosystem: Environmental > Aquatic > Marine > Epipelagic | place: Germany:Helgoland, sampling site Kabeltonne... | reverse complement strand
TGGCGGCCGCAGGGGACGACTACATTGGGGGCTGCGATTGGTGACGACGCACAGATGGGGTGCGATGGTGAGAGGGGCGGTGGTGGCGGCGGGGCTTGGGTAGGGTGCGTCCAAGCGTTATTTGTTATTAATTTCAGTGGAAAGGCGGGATGTCTGGCCGAGTGTAGGATGCGTGCCAAAGCAGACTTCCCATTGGGCTACCTTGCGAGTGTGTTTCTCTTGCGATAGCCTGACAGTGCCTGTCGTTTTGTCCGTGTCAATCTTTGCGCCTAGATCTCCCTGTGCGGGGTTCTCGAGCTTCAGCTCGTGACCCGTCGGGGTCAAGAGTTGGCCGACGGGTCACGAGTTGGTTTAATGAAGAGTCCCAACAGGCACTGAGCCTGTAGCAGAGAAATGTCCTGTGGAGACCACAGTGGGTCTTTCAGAGGAGAGAACGGCGGCCTTTTCATCGAAGGGGGTTCCCACGCAACCATCAACGCCCACGACGAGTACTGCAGAAGATAAAGAGGTTGAGACAGAGGTTCAAAAGGATGTAGAAGTCCTCAGCCGCGACACATTGTCGGAGGCACTTGACGACATTTGCACCTCGTCAACGCTACCAATTCGCCAGCAACATGTCTGGAAGCTCCATTTCCCGGACAGTGCATGTGTTCGTGCTTGCTGCTAGTTTTTGGCCAGCATTTGATTCCCGGACAGAACATGTGTTCGTACTTGCTGCTAATGTTTGGCTAGCCTTTGATCAAGGTGGTGGTGAGGCCACGTGCAGGATCGGTACAAACACCTTCACGACGCCGCTTCGCTCTTTCACGCGCAGGCCAGCAGGCTCGTGGACAGCCTACAAGACTCCGGTGCTGGGCCCCCTAGTAAAGCAGACCAGCGCAGAGATGAGTCGACCGGCTCAATTCGTGGCGAAAACGAGACCTCAGAGAACAATCAAAGTGCTGCCCTTCTACTTCTCGATGGACATGATTCAGGGAAAACACCGGCGGGACGGGATCCACAAGATTCTGCGAACAACGTAAGATGGACGGATGATTCTGGAGCAATTAAGTTAGTCGTGCACGGTCTGCAAGATTCAGATGAGACGGGCACGAGCACGTCGCAGCCTTCCCCGCGACCAACTGATATAGACGGGTTAGATTCCAGTCCGCACGGAAGAGGGAGCAGCGAGACGCGTATGGGCACGCTGGCCGCTGGAGACTCCAATGACCCAGGCGTGAGGAGCACGGTGCCCCTTGCTGCAGTCGAAGGGTCGGAGGCGGAATCAAAGCTCCGCGCTATGCTCGACGAACTTCAGTATTACCGGGCCAGATTTGGTGTCGCACCCCCTACCGCGCCTCCTGTCGCGTCTACAGCGGCAACCGCCTCGTCGCCGGAGCCCCCCCCCCGCAAGATCCGGGAAAGGAGGCTAGAGGTTCTGCAGCCCTGGACCCAACAGAAAGTGTGCACAGTCTACATCCTTCTGTAAGGATGCATCGGCTGCAGAGCGAAGAGCTAGTCTGCACTTCAGCCTCTTAAATGGCTCATGGGCACATTTCCAGCCCTTGGATACGAGCGCTCGGCCGCATTGATGAATGCTAAATGCAGCTCTTGCCCCAGGGTTGGCAAGCGCGACCTGCAAATTGCAACTTGCTGATGCACCCCGGACTCTTCAGGTGGTGACAGTTGGAAGCGGCTCTGGATCTCTGCGAGAGAACTCCATCAGCGGAAACGTGCCCGTTCCACCGCGCCGTGCGCACCAGCGCGCATCGGCACACCAAGGACAATACGATCCCCGGTCTGGCAACTTGGAGGTGCAGAACAACGTGGCGAGCCCAATGATTCCCGGCCCACTCGACCTCCAGGTGCTCCGTCCAGGCTAATTTCCCTGGGCGTTAGTTTTTCGCGCATCGCTGGGTCACGCAAGAAGCCCCAGCAGCTCTGATGCTTGAAATCACTGTGCTGACGCTTGGATTGCCCCGGGGCAATTTCTGTCTCCTCAGATTGGACTTTCTCCCCCACCGACAAAGTCTAGGGACGCTGCATCAGGAGTGGAGGGCCCCTTGCCTCCTTCTGGCGTTGCCTCCCTCCTTCCCACTGGTGTCATCACGGTACGCTTCCCACTTACGGTGCCACGGCGGTGGCCTTGCGGGCCTGGAGGACGCTGCATCAGCGAAAGAAAGCAGTGCAGTGGGTAGCTGACGGCACTGGCGTGAAGCAGACAGGGCAACCGCTGCTGGATACGCGCGCAAGTGACGCGCAGGGGTGGAATCGGTCGCCAAGCGGCGCATGGCGGCGGCTACCGCAGCCTCCAGAGAGCGGAAATACACATGGAGTGGTGCTCGACGGCATGGATGTTGGCGAAGGCGAGAGTGCTGACTTTGAGGAGTATGGGGTCCCGGTGAATCGAGACGCGGAAACAGGATTCAGCGTCCTCGGCAGGGTGGGCTTGCCTGTCGCGGAGCAGGACCGCTTGCCTGGTGCGAGGAACGCAGGAACCGAGGCAGATTCAGCTGGGACTCTAAGCGACAGAGTCTTGAGCCCTGCAGCCACGCAGATGCGTCCTCGCGAGGTGGTGCAGGCGTCCATCCTGCGCACACCTCCCGAAGCTATGATTCAGGTCTGCCTTCACTTTTCCACGCGGCCTACCATCTGCTCACGTCCCTGCTGCGTGGTGACGGTGGGTCTTCTGAACGCGCGTACGCTCTATCAGCCGGGCACGCTGAGATCGCGAATGGCATCGCTACTCGCTAAGGTAAACGAATCTACATCAGCGAATACCACAGGCGGTGTCCAAGAAGTCAGCGAGCAGGGTGAAGAAGTCTCAAATACGCGCGGAAGCAGTGGCGCTGCACAGGCTTTGCCCGCGGCTGGGAGGGACGCCCAGCTGACAAAGTTGGAGACAGAGGACCACACGTCCAAGTTGGCCTTTGGTGTCCCCAGTAATGACGCCGTTGCAGAGGCGCAGGTGAGCGCGAAGACGGGCACCATCGCAGCAGACGTGACTCGGTCGTCATCCCGTCTCTGCTAGCTTCAGCGGCATGTGAATTAGCCATTGGGCCACTGCAGCGCTGGGACCGGGCGCCCTGACAGGCGTGGCTCTTGTTTGAGCAGGAAGTCTTCGAAGAGCAAACCACTGTTCAAGTCGCTTCAGAAGAGCCTTGGTTTGAGGTAGTGTCAATCGCTCCGCAGGTATGCGATACACGAGGCGTCGCAGTGAACAGGAGTGAACGGTGCAAATAAATTGGCCTGGTCTTTCAGAAGAAACATTCTCTCTGCTCTCACAGGCCTGGCCCAACCGCGAGATGCTTTACTTGCAAGGAGCAAAAGGGAGATGTATGCGTCATGTCCAAATAAATTCGCGAGTCCAATGCTCACGGACTGAAACAGAAACCGATGTTGGGTTTTTGGGGCTTCCCGAAACGCGGCCAGACATTCCAAGCGCCGGCAGCTCGCATGCCTGACTGGATGAAGCACTCTTGAGCCATTGTCATGGATACGGTGGTGCCCAGCATTGCAAGAAGAAGCACGAAAAGCCTGGAGGTCATCGAGCAGCGTCCGACCCCCTTGGATCCCGGTTGGGACAGAGGCGAGCCACAGAGAGAGTAAGATGCGTTCAATGACTACGAGCGGGAAAACGGGATTAACAGCGCTTAGAAGGCGGGCTAACAGTCTCCGAGCGTCTGGGCCGCGAGGGCTTGAATTCCGCTGCGTGCCCGCGCCCGAGAGGCTGCCGGGCCGGAAATATCCAGCCCGGTCTGAACCCAGGGTTTCGTCGGTAAGGGCAGAGGGCGCGCTTCGCCCATTGGTTGGCGGTTGGAGGTGAACCACACTGATCCGAATCTCTCGTACAAAGATGTTGCTTTACATTGTCGCCGGACCTTCCAATCTGGGATTTGGCGGGATCGAGTCCGTATCACGAATCACGAACACGGCACGCGGCCAGCCATGTCTGGGCTTCTCCATCGCCCCTGGCTGCGCCCTGCATTCACGAAATATGTCGTCGAGCCCGTGCCGCGCAGTGCGCTGCGAATGGTTTTGCCCCACCATTGCTGCATATGTCGACCATCTGACTGAAATCCGTAGCAGCAATCTTGTCGACGCTGGCAGGCTATTCTAGCACCCGCACTTCTGCCTTCTAGTCCACGTGGCATTTTGATCCCGTCTTCAATTTGCGCTGTACCGTATTCTGGTTGGAAAATCGTTATGATTCCTGTCGCCGTGCGGACTCCGGACAGCCACGTGATGCCCAGACGGATGACAGGTGCAAGTCCTCGACGCAGACTTCGAACGGCTGGCACTGACAGTTTCGGATGGATTCAACCATGTTGCCGCTAAGCTAGAAGATGATGCTCTGCCACGTTTCATCGCTGCCAATCCCAATACACCGCCCGCACGCCTCAAAGGTACGATACTTCAGTGCAGTGCCGCGACCTTCGATGCAGGAGAGGATGGCAGTTCCCTTCTGCTTCGTATCAATGATTTTACGTCAGTGGAGTCGGAACAATCGTACCCATTTGGCGAGCCGAAGAATCTTGAGGAAGACCCTGAAGTCGCGCGGGTGCTTCACTGCATCGCGCGGGGGGCGCAGGATGAATTCGCGCCCACGAACGAGCAACGTGCGGACCAGGACCGATTGGTGCTGCCGCGCTGGGACCCGTCTGCGCGTACTGCACATCCAGGACGGGATTCGAACATGCCGTTGGACATCGATTCCGCTTCGTATCCCGTACGCCTGCTAGAATCGCTTCCCGCGTCGCAACCGCTGGACGATTCCTCAACACCGCGGCGCTTGAGCTCGAGGTTCAGAAGCGCCGCATCTACAAACAAAAAAGATGCGCTGTCCTCACGGCTATGTTTGGAGGGCGAACGAATCGAAGGTGACGAGGCGAGGCAGAATGACGACGCGCCAATAGCTGATGTGGAGGGACATGAAGCAGATGCAGTAAGTGCAGTGGGAAGCGAGGGAGATAGCGAGGATCTGCAAGTGCGGAGCCGTGGGGGGAATGCGATCTGGACAGGCGAGGTGCTGGCCATCCAGGCTGATGACTCGCAGGAGGAATCAGGGGCAGAAGATTGCTCTCTGCGGCCTGAGAAAGCAGCTGTGTGTGGCCAAAAGCAGCGTAGGTGCATTGAACAGCCGTGTACTCAGCCGCCGGACACACAAGAGGAGTCTCTTGTCGATGATTCTCCGCAGGAACCTAGCGCGGTGCTACGTGAAGTTGAACAGGGGTCGCAGCAACCAGATACACAAGGAAAATCGAAGTCGGAAGCCGAATATAATTCTGCTGAGGAGTTTGGCGCGGGATCAACCAGACACAGTGGCATCACGGGCATCCCAGACGTAGATGTCGCGGTTGAGTCGCTGGTGAAAATCCCCCACGTACGCAATGCTCGCTATGATGCCACTTCCGCACTGAAACGTTGTGTATGCAGGTCCTCCTCGCAGATGCGCATTCAGCGACTGCGCGCACAATGCCGGGCGCAGCACGCAAGCAAATTGGCAAGGATGCAGGGGCCGCAATCAAGACTGCTCAGATCACGATGGATATGCAGGCGAACGGAGGCGGCGAAGGAGGAAGCGGCGGAAACAGAAGGAAGTGGGGTGGAAGTGCGGGCGTGCGCTTCCAGCTTGCCCAGCCGCACTTGTCGGAGGCAGCCGAAGAGGTGGGCAATCGTGATGAAGCAACGCTGAAGGGGAGCACCTCTTCAGCGCAGGAGAGAGGGGACACCTCCGTGATGCCGACCCCCGATAGCAAAAGTTCCTTATTTGGGAGGGTAACACCGCCGACGGTGCATCGGGACAGCCAGAGCCAGAAGAGTGGTGCGTCTGATGAGGAGGGTGAGGAGCATGCTGGTCTGCGCATGGTCAGACTTCAAGGCAATCAGGCGCCAGGAGCCGATGCGTGTACGAGTGAAGAGGCTCAGGGTGAGGAGAGTGGTGAGATGGAGTGGCAGCTTCCGTTGGAACCGATGACTCCGGCGGTTCTTCCTACAGGCGCCCTCGACCACCTCCTCGCTCAAATTGAGGAGGTACGGACCGGCCCCAACTCACCTGATTTGCGCGTTTCCTGATTTGTCAGCTCCTTTCAGCGCAATCATGTGCATGTGCCCAGCTTTCCTGCAAGTGTGAGTTTACGGGTTGGAAGCGGTGAAAGTTGTGGGGAATGGCGGCAGGAGCGGACAAAGTTCTCACCTGCAGATCGATTCGAACGGTCGCGGAAGCGCCTGCAGGCAGCTGAAATGGCTTTTCTATCCACCCGCCTTCGCACTCATCCCTTAGAAGAGGGACCACCAAAGATCCCGCGTCTTTCGTTCTAGATACTTGCCCTTTGTCGTGTGCAGACGCGCAAAATAAAGTAGCCCTTGGCACCGACGTGTGAAGGTGCCCATCAGTCTGCGGGAAGTCGCATGCTGCACAGGCTCATGCACACGGGCGTGTGTTTTGTTTGCCTATATGCCCATCTTTCCCCCGAAGTTCCGGCTGCAAAAGAAACAGTTGTCTGAATAGCAATCTCTGGAATGATGGCAAGACCGTCTGCAGGCCCCGATTTGTCATGCGGTTTCTTTACCGCGGTCTCCCGGCCCCTGCTCTAAACTGTTTTTCGCTCTGGGATCTGCGACTGCTTGTCCGTAAACGGATGTTTCTCCGTCATTGAACGTATCTGTGCCTCTTCTAGTGTCTGCACGAAGTGTTCGAGAAGGCTGTGGACTGAGCTCGCACATCAGCTTCTACCGTGAGAGGTGATACGATCAGCCCTTGGTTCCAGAGTCACGAGCACGACTCGCAAGAAGAGTGCGCAGACACAGGCTTGCACACTCTACGTTTTCGTTCCGAGTGAAATTCATCGCACACAGTCACAATATTCTTTTAGCAGACGTGCTAGTTCAGAACCAGGATTTCCAGAAAACTTGCCCATGTTTCGGGTTCTTGACAAACTTGTCTGAAAATTCGCCGAGGTCTTCAACCTGGTTAGGCACTCCCGGCAGTGCCGTGTGACGCCCAGATCGCTCCGGCTTGCTGGTGAGGACCTGACGATCCACACCAAAGTGTGAAAAGAGAGCCTGATGCAGAGGTTAATTCTGAACAAGCCCTTCGACGTCCGACAATTCACATCAAGAAAAGCACAGACGCAACGCAACACGTAACCGAAGGCCTCTGTGAAACGACGCTCACTGTCTATAGAAAGGACACCGCTGATACCTGCTGAGAGCCACCGGAGAGCGGGATTTCCTTGTCTTCCATCCCAATCAAGCCTGCAATCACCAGGAAACGACTACGGATCAGCTCGGTGTTTCACTGGGTCTTGTTACAAGAAGCAGTTGTGAAGTGAACACGAGCGGTGGCACCAAGAGGGTCATTCTGGAGGCGCGGTACCGCTTAGCGGCAGAACATGGTTGGCTGTGATGGTCTTAGGCAGCTGACCATGCACAGCGAGTGCGCGTGGGTGTTCCGCGATGGTTGCGCGCGCGGCCAGTCCCTGCGTTCGCCCCCAAACAAGAGTCTTTCAGCAACCCATTGTCGTCAGAAATGGACCTGGGCAAAACTCGGAGTGTGCTCATCACGGATCAAGTAGCATATCCATCAAGTAGACGTGCGGAAGTGTCAAATGAGCGCATCTTTTACCTGCGTAGTCTCGACAGCATGCTTGGCCGCTATGCGCGCCAAAGCAGCGTTTTTGTTGATGCTTGATAACTTCTTGCTGACGGCCTCGGGCGCATGTCTTTTCATGTGGTCAGAAATTCTGTCGATAACGTGACCAGAAGATTGGGCGATGGCTTCCTGCGCCTTCATGCCGCTCGCGGATGCGAGCTGTGTCCCCTTAGGTTCCTTCACGACTCGAAAGGATGGAGGGGTGTTTTGAAACGCCCCAGCAGCCAGCCGGAGGGCTGCTGACTCGCTGAGCCCCGTAGATGGAACACTGTCCATCGTACCAGCGCAAGCGAGCACGAAAAGGACAGCGGCAACCGCCGTAGCCAGCGCGAGTCGCCGCCAGTTTGACCTCCCTTGCTCTTCCTGAGGATGAGACAGACGGGTCAAGGATCAGGAGGCGAGCACACCATGCAGAAGCATCGAGCTTTGGCTAAGCCTTCCCACGAGATAGCACACGTGCACACGGCACTTGAGGAAACTACGGGATGCCGACGGCCGGCGGAGCGAACGTTCACACCGCCAAGCGCGGAAAACACGCTCCTGGAAGTGGACTAGAAAACATACAGCACAATCACTGATAGGGCTCATCAAAACTGTCATCGGAAACGTCTCGACAGGCGGCCAACCTCGCCGAAAGTTCCGTACTCCGCCTCCCCTCGATCCATCATGTACGCACCGCAAGCACCCACAGTGCACCAAATTAGCATGAATTGTCAACTTTCATCACAGTCGACTTTTCGCTTCTGTTCTATGTTCTCATATCATTAGAGTGTAATCAAGTGAAGCAGCCGAGAATTTTCATGCGACTTCTGATGACAGTCTCTCTCATCATGACAGTCTCTGTCACTCTCCCGCGTTCTAGCGTTCATCACTCAGGTAGGATACGAGGAAGGAGAAGACCAGTCCGTTCCAGGCTGTCACTAGACCTGCTCACATCTCCGACGTTCGGAGACCAATCCAGCCAGAGAAGAAACCTGCCTGTTGGACTTCTTGCAAAGCCAGGAAGTGCACGCGCGAGTGCCAAAGCGGTGTAGAAGCTGACGGAGACAAGTGTGATCAGGAGATTTCGAAACTGAGTGGAAGCTCTCCCAATATCCCTTCGCATGCAATGCAGAGCAGCGGGGAGCGCGTTGGGGGATAACAGAGAGTGTGCGAGGGCTGTCAGAATGATCGCAACAAGTACCTGGAGAGGCAGAAGAGTCAGAGCGAATCACGAGAAGTCGCAAGCGAGTGCTCGTCTGGCACATGGGCGTGAGGCTCTTTGTTTGTGTGGTGGGCACAAAATTGATTCTCTTACATCGACACTGTAGTGATTCCGTGTTGCGATTATGTGAATGGTTCCAAAAAAAGCCCACATGAGAAGCGCCAACGAAAGTGATTGACACTGCAGACGCACAGGGCAATGTCGGAGCAAATGGAACGAGATGAGCCTGTCGGTCGTATCGCGGGAAAGCATATATTTCAGGCATTGTTTGCCTTTTGGCCAACGATTCGCAAACTTTGAGGTCAGGCTTGTTGGTGGGAGTAGCCAAATAAAAACGGCGTGTCCCGAAAACATGAGATCTCCGCACTGGGGCACCAGGAGGAGCTGTCGAAAGCCCATAGCAAAGATGTAGCTCAGCGCCGTCAGCACATGGTCTCGTATTGGCCTGCCATTGCCCAACTTAACATGCGCGTTGTCTTGCAATGTGGCATACACGTGCAAAGTGGCACACAGACAGGACAGCCTGAATCCACGCGCCTCAAGTCGTCGCGGCATGGGCCATGCACGTAGGCAACAGGTAGCGTTGTCGAGATGATGGTTAGCATCCTGGGCATATTTCTCTCAAACTTCAAAATGACGCCGAAATTTATAGTCAATGTGCGCATGAAGTAAGGCCGACCTTAGATTTAGAAGACCTGAGTAGATGACCACCAAATGCCGAAGCTGCGTTCCACACTCTGTCAGTTGGTGGCCGAAACGCAGTTCTAGCCCGTGCAGAGGGACATGGTTTCGCTGACAACGTTCGGCTGAAGCGGGAAGCAAAGGGCGTGGGAGACTGAGTCACGAGAAAAATTCAGAGGAAAAGAAAGCCCGGAGAAAGAAGGGAAAGAAAGAGAGGGAGACAGGGTGCGAACAGACCTTACGATTGCCCTCGCGTCGCCACTCAATGACAGTCAAGAGCACCTGCGTACCAGACAATCATTGTGATATTGCACCCACTCCTATACTTCTGTACATCATGATAGATACATCATCAGAAACAGCCAAGAGGCTGGCACTAGATCATGAGCTTCATGTGACTTAGTTGCACTAATACATTAGATGCTTCTTCTCACATCAAAATCAGGGCAAAAAAGAGAGCTACTAGAAATTGTCGCCACGGCCTTGCAAGCGACCAGTGCTGACGTGATAGAGATGGCGACAACGTCTGCCAATACGACTTCTGTGAACATCCACGTTTGATGCATCACAGGCATCACTCAAACCAATGGAGCATGTCTGCGGGCCTGTAGGATTGAAGGCCAGGGCGACGGGATCGCCACTGCCTGTCAGGTGACGAACCTGTGAATCGAAGCTTTCAGAACATGTGACTAAAGCAGATTCAGCTGCCATTGTCTCGGGGGACCAAGCTTGGATGTGCGGTAAAACCAAGTCGAAGCCAATGTCGGGAAGCGGCTCCATATGGGCAGGAACACGTAAGTATGCGTACGTGTTTACGAGGTTCATGGCAAAAACGGAGATGAACCTGCATTCGAGAGCCGTACTAATCTCGCGCGACGCGCAAAAGTTTCAAGCCTCCTCTATGATTCGGAAGGGTGCGGACCAGTACAGAAAGATGTACCGAAGGCGTGGGCGGAGACCCCGAAAGTGTTGGGGGGGAAGAGCATCGGTCGATGCCAATGCCGCTGGTGGACCATTTTCCAGCTGGTAGAAACCATGGTTTGTTTGTCCCTCCACATCCCTCACCACCTCCAGCGTCACCCCCATCTTCCAGCTGACTTTGATTGACAGCGGTCAAACTGAAACCTTTTTTTCGTCAGGGCTGGGCGTCGTGCGGAGGGGTTCGCATGGGGGACGCGCAGGACGATGAGGAGCGAAAGCGACAGCGGCGAGAGCGTGCTGCTGCCTGGGCGGCGCAACAGGCTCTCAAGGTCAAGTCAGAGGAAGCAGCTGCGCCAAGCGCGTCCTCAGCACCTGGGGCGGCTGTGGCGGTCAAGATGGAGCCATCGGATAACCCATTGCTGCCGCCCGCACGGGCCGGCGGGAGCTTGAGATGGGTCAGGGGTGGGGATCTCCCGAAGGAGACCGACTCATCACAAGTCAAAGAAGAAGCCAGCGTGGGAAATAAGCGGCAGCGCACCGGATGGGACAGTGGCCAAGGGAAAGAAGCTGCCACGCCAGGCGACAGCGGCTGGATGTCTTGGGCGTCACAGCAGGTACAGGGCCAAAGCAGTGAAGGTGGAGGAAGGCGCGAAGATGAACCTAAGACGAACGAAGACGAGCCGAACGGGTGCGTCCACCACTTTCTGAGCGAGACGCTGAGAGTGTTGTGGTGCTGACGCGGCTGATTGGTCAGGTACAAGTGGCGAGAAATGTCTGGTGGCATCGGGGCACTTGCTGGCAGCTATGGCAAGAAAAACTCGGCCACGGCCATTGCAGTCGAAGAAGAACGCATTCTGGTACGGTCCGCAGCCCTCATGCCGCGACGAAACCTGCCTGCTTCGGAATTCTCCCTCTGAAATGCATGGTACCTGTGGGCTTGTCCGACGGGCAGGAGGAGGCCGACGACGATTACTACCTCCCGCGAAACCACCAGCCGCGCGGTTACATTGATACCCATCGTTGTGAAATCGCGTCAATGGACACGCCAATCCCGGAGAGCAATCTCGGCCGCCGTCTCCTTCTGAAACTTGGGTGCAACCCTGAATCCCAATCAAATCACCTGCTGATCATAGGAGGGTGTATCGCGTGCACAACATCTTTGGTGATGCGCTGAGATGATGACATGGTGAACAGTTGGAAGGGCTACGGGGGCTTGGGAAGGGATGGTGGTGGTATCGTGGACCCTATTCCGCTGTCGTCGAAGGACATGCTAGACCTCCACACCCGCGTCGGCGTGGGGTGCAACCCTTCTCCCTGAATGCATGGCTCAAGTTTCCTCCAACAGCAACTTCACACGTTGATTGGTCTGGTACTGTGGAATAGGCGCGCGGAGGAGGAGCAGGGATGGCACGAGGTAGCCACTGCGAGTCGAACGAATCTGGAGTCCGAGATTCAGGTTTGGACCCCGAACGCTCCTCTCATCTACACTTGTTTGTTATCTTTACCTCAGGAACACACCTTTTTTATATTTTTGGCAACCGCAGGCTACTGAGACAGAAGAGCGGAAGAAGGCGCGGGAGGAAAAGGTAGCCAAGGAGAGCTTAATTCGCGAAGAGATCAAGGAAATCGTCAATGTTTTCTACTGTGAGGTGATCTCACGCGCCCTGCAGCGCCCTCAAATGCATCGCACCGTTCGCGCGGCATTCAACTGCTGTGGCATCTTTTTCCCCATCCGGCGACCTGAGGGAGGATCCCCACACTTCAGGTGTGTAACAAGCAGTACACAAACGACGCGCAATTCCAGGTGGCCCATCGCTTCAAAGTTTTGTTCAAGCCATCCTTCGAATGTGTAGCTGATCTGCGCGCTATCAATGTGCTATTAGCAGCAGATCCATTCATCCTGATATGACAGCGGCAGAGGGGCTTTGGCAGGAGCACCTCAATTCTTACGATCACCATCACAAGAAGCGCTTTGCTGAATTCAAAGAGGTCATGCGATTTGCTGAATCTTTCTGCTGCATGAGTTCCAAAGTGTTTCGATGAAAAATGTTGGCTGGCGCGGCCTGTACTGAGGGGCACATACGAGACAGGGACAAAAAGCGATGAAAGGTGGGCCAACGGCGCAAGAACGGCAGCGAAAGGTTCTTTCCTACTGATGCAAACAGCCTCCAGACTGGTAACTCAGTTTCCAGTCTGGTCGATTTCTCATGCTCGATCTTGCTTGTGGCGCCAGGAAGAGAAGCGCATGGCCAAGGAGATCGCGGCGCGTTCAGCAGCACTGCAGGTGTCGACTTGTTTCTCCAGGTCCCTGGCTGCTGAGCAGGAGCTTATGCTACGGAACTCCATACCTGAGCGCCATCAATTTTGCCCTATCGCTGCACGTTGTGCTATCCATTTTGCAAATCTGTGCCTGGTGCCCATTTCTCTGCGTTATTCTTTCCGGGGGATCTCCAGGCGATGAAACAAGTCCCACCTCCTTCCTCGTGCCCGCTTCCAACGGACGTTCCCGCAGCACCTGTTTCTGCATCGTCATCTACTGGACCGATCAAGGTCTGTCATCCTAGCGTCCGCAGGCTTCCTTGAGCTGCCATTCACGAACGCAAATCGAGAGTGCGAAAGCATTATCTTGCAATTTAGATCTCGACCTGCTGATGCCACCTCTAAATTCGACTGCTTCTTCGGAAGCACAGATTGGGATGTCTCTCAAATCGAACAAGGCAAAAGTGGGGGGCGGCAGCTTGGGCTCAAAGAAGCCTGCCCCGAAGCCAATGGCATTCGGCGGCGACGATTCGGACGGAGCATTGTTGATGGCCGTCCGTCTTCCCTGGGATCCACTCTCGCTCTACAGCACAAGTACTTTGAGTAAAGCATGCAGAGCAAACAAAACTCGTATGTATCACTTTACTTTTCATGCTGCAGCAGGGTGTGCAGCCCTCATCAGACCACGCCCCAAAGCTACGAATACTTCTTGAGTACTTCCAAGACCTCGGAGTCTTCCTGGTCCTCCTCGTCCATGCTCTACGCTCAGCAGACGCACCAGTCACCGGATTCAATCCCACAGGAGGCTGAGACGCACTCAGTTCCCTCTCAGCTTGTGGGGGCAACAATCACCTCGATCGCAATGTCCAAGGCAGTCTTCCCGTCCGCGTCCTTCGCATTTCTGCGGCCAAAAGAGATCAGTGCGCGCCTTGCGACGTGGGTGCGACGCACGCCCACGCTACCGTTCGTGTGTCGGTACCCGCATGGCCCGGGCCGGGCGGATCGCACTTTTCGGCGCCCGCCTCAAGAAGTATCTCCATCACGTCGGCATCGTCGCGCATGATGGCCACTCGCGTTGCCGCGTGCTACCCAGCCCACTCGCTTTCAACCACAGCAAATTCTTTCGAGATCTAGTCTCTCCTGGTAAGGATACACATGCAATAATGAGGGGGGAAGGGGTGTCACCAGAGGAGTTTCTCCGGCGCTCGAAATCTTGTTGACGTCAGCGCCCTTCTGCCCTCCCCATGAAAAAAGCTGAGGTCAGGGCACTCTCACAGTATTTGCCGGCCAGGGATCGGCAACGGGGGCGGACCTTGATGAAGAGCGCCGTGAGATCCTCACGCTCCGTGCCCCACGACATGCGGCGCGCGCAGACCTCATGCAGCGCCGTGAGTCCTGCCTTGTTGACCTGATTGACATCCGCCTTGTACTCGAGCAGCAGCTCCACGATCTCTTGGTTTCCCGCGCGGGACGCCATCATGAGCGGTGCGTTTCCCTCGACATCGATGACATTCGGGTCTGCGCCGCCCTTGAGCAGCATCTCTGTGCTGGCGTAGAAGTTCAGGTACGCGGTGTTAAAAAGCGGCACCTCCTTTTCGTTGTTGACGATCGTTGGGTCCGCACCCCCCGCCACCAGCACCTCGAGCACCTCTGGAGAGTCCTGCTGTGCCGCCTCGTGCAGAGGTGTGTTACCTTTTTTGTTCTGCGCGTTGGGATCTGCTCCCGCCTCGAGAAGCAGCTTAGCAGCCTCCGCCTGCGTGGTTTAGAGAAGACTCAGACGCCGGTGATGCGGTCAAAAAGCGACAGCATTGCATGGGGGCGCCGAAAGGGGAACACACCGCGCCAGCCTTGCCCGCCCAATGCAGGGCACTCCAGCCAAGCTTGGTTTTCTGGTCCACCTGCTCCTTGGTGTACCACGAGATGAGGAGTGCCGTCGCCGTTGCGTCACCCCAGTGTGCAGCGTGGTGAAGCGCCGTGTTACCCGTCGCGTTCTCTGACAACAGGTCTGCCCCAGCTTCCTTGAGCAGCTGCATCACCTCAGTTGCCCGTTCCGAGTTCTGTCCCTTACCAGCACCGCGCGCCGCCCACTGCAGCGCCGTCCACTTGCTATCATCTTGCTCGTTCACATCGGCTCCCTCCGCAAGAAGCTTCTTTACCTTCCCCGACTCAATCCTCCACTGGTCAGCCCTGAACCTTGTGCCATCCTAGGTATCCCTCAGATCTCGGTGCTACAGCACGCAAACTTGCCAAGCGACAGCCGTACAGGAAAATTCAAGACAGCACGGACTTCCAGGGCCTAGCACGCGACTCCTCGAGTGATAAGCACCAGTCCGGGGGAAATGCACCTGTTCAACGTCGCCCTTGAATGCGGCGATCTGAAGAGGCACCTTGGTCGCGATTTCCTCCTTTGTGGGATCATAGTTAGGATCTGCCCACTTGTTTGTGAAAGCTGGCATCTGGTTTATCGGGACGAGCGAGGCCTTGCGCTGGCTCCCGCGCCCCAAATTGGTCGCAGCGAGTGACTCGCCGCGAAGCGGCGGCACAGAGATCATCTTTGCCAAGCAGGTGTTGCTCGCAGCATGAACGCGTGTGAGGTGCGGGAGATATGCCGGCGAAAACGCCGCTGCAGCGCCCAGAAGCAGCGCCATGGCACCGACTCGCATGGCTGGGGCAGGCATAATTGGATCAACCTGGGGCCGATCTTCTTCGATTCCAACTTTTATGATGTCAGAGGTTTGGTAGATCGAGTAGCGCCCAGTAATTTTGTGTAGGCCGAGCCTAGTTGTGACGCCAAAAACATACGACACCAGCTCGGGACGATGGCGGCCGCCTTGCGCGCACTGGTGGCGCTGGTGGTTATTTCAAGTTTCGCACACATCGATGCTTTCAGCCCTGCGCCAGCACTCTGGGGCGTTGGAAAGTCGTCTGTCATGGGCAGCAGGACCCTTGGGCGCTCCGGAATGCGGCCCCGGAGGGCGAAGATGGCTGTGTCTCAGGACGTGGACCAGGAGCTCAAGGCAAAACAGGAGGCGGAGATGAAGGCCATCTTGGAAAAGCGCAAGGAAGAAAGTCTGAAGGCAGGCGACCCGATGGGGCTCTCCACGACGAAGCCATCAACGAAGCCGCTGGACCTTCTCTTCAAGTGGTCTTGGGGCATGCAGGATGGGGTCAGTTCTCCTGCCACAGTCCGCCCCTCGTCTATCTGAATCAGCAATAGGTGCACAGAACTTAGCTCAATACTGAGCAATCGTCTGCAAAATTGCACACAGTTCAGTGGGCGTAGTATTGTTGTGTGACTGAAGGATGAAATGTCCTCGTCTGGGTGTGGCAGAACTTCAAGATCCCAATCGACGTGGTTGAAGGCCAGCGGCCCGAGCCAACAAACGTGGTGTCCGCCCACTCCAACATCGTTTGGGTGATTTTTGGGGACGCCAAAATGGAGTTTGTTCCGCACACGTGACCGAGGCTGAAGCAATGGAGCGCATGTGAGCAGGTTACACAAGAGATTCTTGATACCCTTTACCGCGACGGCGTGGTGACACCCGCCAGCATTCATGAGAGAGGTTCCCTGCTGTGTGACGCATGGGACAGTTGGGGCGTTTTAGAACCCTCACCGTGACAGGGTTCCTGTGACGCTATTTGCGGGCAGTGCGAAGAGCCCGGGCGTGATGGCGACTCGGAAGTTGACATCCTTGCTCGCTGGCAGGTGCATGTGCCGGGTGTGCTTTCGAAGGAGTGGATCAAGTACATCCGTGAAGTTTCCGACTGGCAGGTCCAGAATCCGCACGCGCTCGCATTCCCCGGAGTGGTCTCCAACTTCTACGACTACGTGCAGCGCTGCCCGTGGCGCACGAACATGGGCTACCTTGACTTCATGCTCTACTCGCCTGTCGCCAGTGTGATGGGCAAGGTGGCTGAGTGCGGGTGGTTTCCGGAAGGCGACAAAGAAGGGCACGAAATCCGCATCTCAACTGACCTCCTCCTTGTGAACCCCAACACGGGGCTGAAGTGGCACCAAGACGAGCAGAACGGACCGCTCACTGCAGGGCGCGGCGATACCAAACTCGATGCGCTGCGATACTGGGTCACGATGGACGACACGCCTCAAACTTTCGGTGGGCCGGTGTATCTCAAAGGCTCGCACTGCAACGACTTTGTTGACCGCGATGAGGTTTTCGTGCGTGACGATGCGGACCTTCTTGACAAATACGAGCCAACAACGTTCCGTCCCAAGGCGGGGGACATGATCATCTGGCACCCCAAGGTGATTCACAAAGTGGAGGGGGCGCCTGCGGGCTGGGGAGACGCGAAGCGACGCGTGATCGGGGGCACCGCGGCGATTGACCGCGCAATGTACCAGGACGAGGAGGAACACTCCTTTAAGGCGCACGGGCTGGCGCACGGCGACCTGCTTCGATCCGCCTTCTTCCCTAAGATCTTCCCGCAGGCCGAGCTCAGCGAGGTCCAAAATCTCCGTTCAGGCAAGGTCGGACGTTCGGGTGACCTATATGCCCGGATGTGGCACACCACCAAGTGGTGGCTCCAGATGAAATTTTTCGGTAAGAGCATCGAGAAGATTCAGAAGGACCAGAAGGGCAAAGCAACCAAGACGCGAAAGTCAACATGAGACACCTAAGAAGGCTCAGCATGGAGTGCTGGCTGCGTTCAGTTCATGTCAGAGTTGTGATGAGTGAATTCAGAATTTCAAATTCGGACTCGGGCGACAAGGTTGCCTGAATCGTCCATCATCATCCCTCGCGTGGTGTGGTTTCACACTCCAATCGGACGCGAAAACTTTCCCTCCTTTGCACGTTTACGATCAACCATGAGGGTCGGTTACTAGTGGTTACCCTCTTGACCAAGAAGAGGATTCCTGAGCCCAAACTCACAAATCCGAAACCGCACCAGCGGAGCGTCGTGTTGCTATTCAGCCTGTCATGTCATCTGACGAAAGGGAGACCACCATGGCTGGCAAGTTTGTTTGATGCGCAGCAAATGATCATCGAAGTCACCTAACATCCTGAAAACTACTCTTTATCGATACTCTTCATGAGCAGTTCTCGCATAATTTCTGTATGTCCCGATTCCACCTGTACAAGGCCCAACAATCCTTCAGCATGATGCTCTCATGTGCGGCTCGACTTGATCAAACAACGGGCACAGAGCTTCAGAGTCTTAACACCATGATTACCTTCCCGCTTTCGAGGTACTCGCGCCATTCATCGAGTACTTCCCTCCGTGCGTCCATTATCTACAGTACCCATGGTAGATTTTACACAGGAACGACACGGTACAGTGGCACACGCGTCAATCTGTGCTTTCGCGCCGTGGATCCGCTGTGTGTGGGGGGACGGTGCCTGTCTAGCCACATCTTTCGGCTCAGTACTGTAGAGCCTCCCATCGAGAGGCATGACAGCAGAGGGCTTCCGTACCAGTGCAGCAAGAAAGTTTTCGCTCGCGAACCTGCCCTCACAACATACCCACAATCAGAGCCTCAAACTTTTTTGCGCGCGTGCCCGGAAAGAGCCCGAAATTCCATCGAGTGCCAGCAGCGAAGAGAAATACTATCAAAATTGGTCTTGAGGGGTCTTAGTCTCACCTGCCCGAGTCAGATTCGAAGAGAGCGCAGTATTCGGTGTCCCAGAGAGAGCGGAGCCACGCGCCCTGCGCTCGCTTGTCGGGCACTCTTGACTCCTCAAGGCGCGGAAGGACTTGGCGGACTGCAATATAGGTCGCCGCCTTCTTGCACACGTCGTAATTCTTACCACGCATGGGTGAAGACTGAAAGTTTCCGCGATTGACTTGCACGACAAGATTGTCTGATGCGCCGCCTAGCGGGTCGATCTCCTGAAATTGCTCGGCCGTGTCAGATGAGGACACGCGGCTGGACACTACACCCTCCCCAGTATCAGTGGCTGCATCCTCGACCGCATCATCATTCCACCCCCAATCATTTTTGATGCGCTGAGTATCAGCCTGCTCCCTCTTGTCTTCGCTGCGCGCCACCTCTTTTGCGAGTGAGGCATGCAACAGTTCGTCCTCTAGCTCCTCCCAAAAGCACCAATCCTCCATCTCCACCGTACCCAGGTCCTGCACCCACTCCATCCGTAGCTGCTCTCGGATGTCCATAATACCCTTTGCGAGCTTCTGCGGATGGATGGTTTCATTGTAGGTCTTAACCGCTGCCCGCTGGATGAACGGGTTGTCCCGCGAGCCGCCCATCGTGGAGCCCCAGCTAGCCTCCACCTGTCCCAGTTGGGTCGCTCAGAAGCGCACCCACAAGTCTTGAGCACGTCGAAAGGGGGTGGTCTCGAACCACATACGTGTACGGTGCGGAATTCATCATCGTTTCCAGATACTCCTGCATATGTGCAAGCTGTTTCAACGGGAGCTGGCTCGCAGGTGGAAGGCAAACGCATGTCGCTATCTGCAAATCCGTGGGGCATGAGGTAGAACACAAAAGACCTGAACAGACACTTTCAGACCCCCAAAAGAATGAAAAACCAACAGCCCCTTGTGTTCGAGAAAGTTCTGCGTCACGGGACGCGTTCAGACCCGATTCATGTGGGCGCAATTCTGTCCAGGCCCTTTCCCACTTGGACGATATTCCCTCCAACGGGTATCAGCAACAAGTTGTCAGGACTAGGAGGCCGTCCAGACCTCAAGCCACTGGCGCTTGAAGCCGTCACGGAATTCCGCAAAGTAGTACAGCTGAGGAGAAGCACGCGCACCATCATGCGCTGGATTCTGCGCGGGGTGGGTCACGCAACACCAACGGGGTTCTCTCGCGGACCTGCGTCTGGATGGATCTCTGAAGCAGAAGCGAGTTTAGAAGCTCAATCCGAGTATTCTCCCCATCGACACTGCTCATCCTGGGCTTCATGTTGCCCCTGTTGCAGTTTTTGTTGCAAGGGGAGCTGGCAAGAGTTGGTACGGTAGTCTGCCAACGAGTCGCTCGCAGGTACGCTACAGCAGTGTTTCGCGCTCGAAAGCCAGGTAAGTATTGCGGAACTTGAAATGAGTATGTCTGAGCTAGATATGACAGAATGAGCGCGAGGCAACCCGCCCCTCTGCGTTTAAGCTGCATTCGCTCTTAGAGAGTCCTTGTGTGAATATTTGTCGGAAAAATTTGTGGACACATCTCATACGGACAATTTTGAATTTTGATCAACTGCTACATCGACTGAGAGCGCAGGGCTTGTGTGTGCGCTCAACATTCTAACAAGCTCGTATAGTCCATCGTCAGGATGCCGTGGCATGGAAAGGTATTTTTCCTGCTATTCGGGATCTTGATGATGCCAGAAGGCGAGGCTTTCGGCGTCACTTGGAGTTGGTCACCAGATCGGGGTCTGTCGCGCTCGGCCTGGGCAGCGATGTGCGGGAACCAGGCGTCATATCCAGAAGGGGTCCAGGTTCTGAAGAGCAGATTTGCCGAGGCACCCGAGGAGGAACTCTGTCGCTTTCTCGCCAAGCAGCGTGGGGATATCGAGAAGGCGGCAAAAATCTACGGGGAGGCGGTTAAGTGGAGGGAAGTACGACTCAGCAACGAAGTGGCGGGGGTAGAATATGTCCCACGGTGGATGTGGAAATTCGATAGAGATCTGGCACGTGACAATACCACCGTGCTATGGGTACAGGGAGCCATGTACAACTCAACGGCTGCGGACGCAGACGCGTATGTCGAGGCAACGGCGCGACTGATGGAATCGATTCCGGCCGATTCACTCGAAACTCTCACGGTCCTCGTCGACACCCGTGCCCACCCGGGAATGGCGAGCGAGCCAGCTTCAAAAGTGATCTCTTACATGGCCAAGGTGGCCCCGGTACTGCTCTGCCCAGATCTTGTCTTGACGGCGTATGCCCTTTCAGACAGTGCACGTCTGAGCGAATTTGCAAGACCCCAGTCCTTGCGGAGATCACCGCCAACGGTACCAGTGTTGATGTGACTGTGCAGCGTGTAAACTGTTGGTGCATGGTGGGTCTCTCAGGTGCTGAACCGGTACTTCCCGGGGCGGCTCACCAAACTCTCCGTGTTTCCTGTGCCGCCACTAGGAGCCGCGCTCTGGCGAAGTATCCGACCACTCCTTGATGGCTCGACAGCGGCCAAGGCACCTTCCTTTGCCCGTCCACGCTTTGCCCCCAGGCAGCTCCCGCGTTCTTGTGCGGTGAACGTGGCAATGCTGACGAGGATCTGGCGCCGCGTCCAGGTCGAGCTCTTTCCGGGGAGTGATCGGGCCGGAAGCGCGATTCCAGTGGAGGTTTTGGACTTGGTGAGCGAGGAGGCTCTGGCGAGGGGAGTGCCCAAAGCTGCTTCTGCTCGTGCTTAAAAAGTTAAAATGGTGTGCCTTGTTGAGCCGGGGTCTATGGTGAGCAGCAACAGCTCCAGCGGCGCTTGATTACGTGGACACAATCGCGGATTGACCGATGAATCTAGGGTTTTGTTCTATATCTCCATGGTGCAGACATTGCAGGCGCATTGGGCGTAGCAACGCTTAGTCTAGATCGCCCCAAGACGCGCCGGTAATTCATACTGGCGCGCGTATGGCAACCACTATCGCGAACGCACTGCATCATGGGGACCCAGCGTACTGCGCCTTGAATTTGAGTCGTCGGACCATGGTTGGGGATATTCCCCGGCAAACGCACAAAACAGTTTGCGATATCGGCTGTTATGCTCGTCTGACGTACACTTCAAGTAGCAGCACTGGCGGCGGCGGCGGCGTCGGCGTCGGCCTCCGCGGCACCCGCATCTCCGAGCTTGACACGAACGAAACCGGTGACCTTGACTGGGGCGCCGAGAGTGTTGCCAGCCGCCTTGAGCACCTGCTTGACAGTCTGTTTCTTGTCGTCCTGCCCCGCGATCAGGAAAACCTGGTCCTCTAGTACAACTTCCTCCCTCCATTTGCCAAGCCGCCCTTCAGCCATCTTCTCCGCGATGTTGGCCGGCTTTCCGCTTTCGGCGGCTTGCGCGACGAAAATCTGTGCCCGCCCTGCAAGCTCAAATCCTGGAGTGCTCACACCCAACAAACAGGAGGACGTAAATTTTGGGGACGGAGGACCGCGCTTGCGCAGGGATCAACCTTCTTTTCCGCCTCAAGGTCAGCTGCAGGTATGTCCTCAGCTCGGCAGTAACGCGGCGAGCCTGCGGCGATGTGCATCGCCAGCTTCGTGCCTAACTCCGACAGCGCCTCCGCCGGCGCATCGGACTCAAGAGCCACCAGGACACCGACCTTGCCGAGATTGGACGCCACAGGCGTATGGAGGTAGCGCACAACGGCACCCTGGGTAACCTGCGCACGCTCACCATGGTCACAGGTCTGGCGGCGGGCACGGACGAGCGGTGGTCCACACCTCGAGGGCGGCGGCGGCGCGAAGCTGGCAGTTTTCACCGACAGTGGCGACCATCTCCTTCACAGCATCCTCCACTGACACGGGCGAGTCAGACTTGGGCCCAGATGCCAGTTGCTCCGTTTTGAAATCCTGGATCGAGAGTCCAACAGCCCCGCCAAGCCTCAGCATGCATATGTCCATCGCCAGCTTTTGGAACGCCGGGTTCTTGGCAACAAAGTCAGTTTCAGCATTCAGCTCGATCACCGCTCCCTTTTTTCCACCTGAGTCCACCAGCACTCCGACAACCCTGCGTCGTCCCAGCAGCTGAGGTTGGCTGCCTGCGGCAAGCCGTTAGTAGGGTTCTGATGAAAGGCATGTACCCGTCAGCGGACTTGCGACCTT
>Ga0115567_10001622_pt1 | contig 22438 bp, 23 predicted proteins | sample COGITO_mtgs_1204_2_FD_88679 | JGI IMG/M metagenome (GOLD analysis project Ga0115567, IMG submission 88679) | Pelagic marine microbial communities from North Sea - COGITO_mtgs_120412 | ecosystem: Environmental > Aquatic > Marine > Epipelagic | place: Germany:Helgoland, sampling site Kabeltonne... | reverse complement strand
GGCGGAGGCGGCGGAGGTGCGCGCGCGCGCCACGCTCGAGGCGGCGGAGGCGACGGTGCGCACGGTCGCGGCGCGCGAGGCGGAGCTGGTGGCGCGCGAGGCGCGGGTGGTGCGGGAGGCGGCGGAGCTGTCTGACAGCGCGGCGCACGACCAGCGCTCGTTCGTGGAGGCTTCGGAGGAGATCCGCCGCCGCGTGGCGGAGCTCGCGGCGCAGGCCGCGGGCCTCGAGGCGCTCAAGAGCGAGGAGCGCCCCCGCCCCGCAGAGTGCAGGACACGCTCAATGGCCCCACCCGGAAGCTTAAACCTAAACCCTATACACAGTGGAACGCGGAGCTGCAAAGCACTCAAACGGCATTTTGCTGCGCGGGCGAGGGGCTGAGGATGGCGGGGGCGCGCCAGGTGGGGGCGCGAGAGGAGCACGCGACGTCAGTGGCGGCGCGGCTGGACGCGCGGGAGGAGGCGCTCGGGGTGCTTGAGGCGGAGCTGCACGCACGCGGCGCCGACTCGGGCGCGCTCGAGGAGCGGCGCGCGACGCTACGGGCGGAGGAGGAGGCGCTGGCGGAGCGGGAGGGCGCGGCGGCGCGGCGCGAGGCGACGCTGGTGGCAAAGCGCGCGGCACTGGCGGAGGAGGTGCGCCTCAACAACGCGCGCTACGCGGAGGCCGAGCGGCGCCTGCAGCACAAGCTCGACAAGCTGGAACGCGCGGCCGCGCGCGGGGGGCGCGCGCCTGCCGCTGCCCCCGCGCAGGATGCCTAGGGGTCTGCGTGCAGGGGGCGCAGAGAGGCCATTGGGCGCAGAGAGGCCATTGGCCTTGTGGGGTTGGGCGGGGGGTTCGGCACTAACAGCTGAGGCGACCGTTTGACCATGCCGGCGTTGCAACGCCTTTCGCACGCGGAGATACCCTGGTTCACTACCGCGCAACCTCGCCGTGTGTGCTCTCACTTCCCAGCAAGCGCGGTAGCCCTGTCCCTGGCCTCTTTTTCCTTGGCTTCCTTGGCCTTGAGCCATGGCGAGTCCTCCGGAATCGGCGCGTACCCCATCTGCGTTGATGCGGTCGCGCGGTCGATCATGCGCTCAGACGGGATTTGGTATCGGGCTCACTTAGATCGGATCACACCATTGTGCTCAGGGGTCTGCGCAGATTTGCGGGACGCGCGCGGGCTTGGCTATTCTGCTCCGTCATGACCTCGTGTCGCGATGCTGGCAGCAGAATGGGCGGGTGCAGCAGGGTGTGGTGGGCATGAGCCTGTGCAGCAGCCTCTGGATAGGTCAGCTTCTCCCTCGCTGCAAACTCCTCTAGCTCATTGGCCTTACGCCTGATGTCCCGATAGCGCACGACCAGGAACCCGGAAAAGTACAGAGTCGTTGCCATGCACCCAGTTACAAAGGTCCTGTGGAGGATGTCGATCGTCTTCATCTTAATGACCCGTGCTCCCAATTAACCGCAAATCTGTGTGCCTGTCGATCCGTGCGACAGAAATCCTGACTGAGAGTGCGTTGCTCTAGCCTGCGATGGCCCCTCGCAGCTTCAAGGCGCGCCCTGCGCGCCCGAATCTCGTCGTGTCTGGCTCGGGGCTTTACGCTGCTTTACGCTCTCCTGGGTCCACATTTCCTTCAAAGTTGCTCGCACCGTTTTTGTGTAACGGAGAGCCGAGCGTCTTTTCGCAATCGGAAATATCAGTCGACACAGCGCATCTTGTCACCGATGGTGCAGGAGTGGGGCACTGTCCGCTCCTCCTCCGCGGGACGGGACGAGTGGCGGCGAGACATGAAGCGGGTTTTCGTGTCCGTTGCTGCGGTAGCGGTTGTCGGGTGCTGCATCATTGCAGCAGGTGGCTCCAATGACGTCGCTGTGGAGCTCATGACGAGCCACCACCTCAAGATGGCGATGCTGGTCGAGCGCAGCGCGAGGACCGCGGACTCGGCACGACTCAGCGAGCTCTCGCGCTTGGCGAAGGCTGCTGATGAGCAGGCAACCAGTGCCACGGCGTTGAAGGACACTGAGGCGGGGAAGCTCAAGTCATCGCCGGGCTCAGGGGTCGACGCGGAGACCATGCTGGCCAACGAGGCTAAAAAGAAGTCACAGTCGCTGATCGACGCGGTATGCACCGATGCCCGCTCATGCACGTAGGATGAATATTTTGTTGCCGACCAGCTCTATGCGCAATGCCTGCGCGTGCCCTTGGGGATATGCTCAGGCCTGAGCTAGGGCGTTCAGACCCTCCCGTGGATAGTTGGTTGGGCGCGGTGCCCGCCGTGCCCGCCGTGCCTGCGCCGCGGTTCCGCTGCATGTTTGCAAGAGCGCGATTTCCGTTGGCATGTTGACTCGAGTTGATAGCTTCAAGCACCCTGGACCGACGCACTCAATGCCCGATCTAATTTGGGTCCGCAGGGTGCTGAGTTCGACCGGGAGCTTCACGACATGGCCAAGAAGCTTCGCAAGGAACACCACGCGGCGCGGCAGGAGGAGCGTGCACTCAAGAACTTCGACCACCAGACACGCGACCAGACTATCGCGCTCCATGACCGCGAAATGAAGGTGCTCGAGGCCCGGCACGACGTTCAGAACGCGGCCAAGGCAGGCGACGTGGCTGTCCTTCGTGAGGCGCAGGAGCGGCTCAAGAGCCGCAAGGCGATTGCGGCTGGGGCGCGAGCTGAATTCGAGGAAGACAAGAAGAAGCAGGACCAGATGCGTGCGAAGGCACGGCTGTTGCAGAAGCGTGTGCACGCGACTTCGCGGCTGATGGAGGAGGACCGTGCGAAGCAGCTCAACGACCGCCTCAAGGCGCGCGAGGAGCTTGCGAAATCGCGCAAGATTCAGGCGCACGCCAACTTTTTGCGCGATGAGGCCGCTCTGGTCGCCGCGCACAAGAAGTACAAGGCGCTGGCGGAGCTTCTCAGCGACAAGAACACCGATCACGCGCAGGTCGAAGAGACGCTCTCCAAGATCGCATCCAATATCCATACGTGGAAGGATCTAAAGCAAACCGATTCAAAGGACATGGTGAAGGAGGCCAAAGCGTACAAGCATGCAAGGGCGCGCGTTGAGGCCAAGAGCGTTGCGCTTGCGGCGGCGGATCCCTCAGGCGAGCGCCCCATTGTTGCACAGACGCTGCTCGAGGTGGGCAGCGGCATGGTGCAGGAAGGGGCTTGGGGCCAGCCGGTCGAGCTGCAGCAGCAGCCGGGTGCATATTTCCACTACGCGCAGCCGCAGGGGGGCGTGTCGCAGCAGGCACTCGCGATGCCGCAGGGGACAGCGCCGCAGCAGCAGGGGTATGAGTTCGCGCCGGCAGTGCCCGCGCAGCAGGGGATGGTGCCAGCTGTCGCACAGCAGCAGGCGCCCGCGCAGCAGCAGGCGCTGCAGGCCGGGGCCGTGGCGGGGGCGCCGGCGGCTGAGCCTGCGGAGCTGCCGGGGGCCGTCGGGGACGTTCCGTACGTGTACAACGACAAGCAGTATATGCCGTCGCCCGCGGCCCAGGAGGGGTACCCGATCGTTTGGCTCTTCGCGGACAACAAGACGCCGGACCCACTCTACTTCGGCTACCAGAGCGCCGACGGGGTCATGCACGTGTACAACGAGGTGAAGCCGAATTCGGTGACGCGCCAGCAGGCGTTCGCCAACGAGTACTGGACGCTCCTCGCAACGGATAAGTCCACTGTTGCGGTCCAGCCGTTCAAGGTTACGCAGAACAACCAATGGCTCTCGATCGCACAGGCGCCCAAGTGATGGGCTCTTCACGGGAAGCGTGGCTGAAGAGGCGTGATCGGGTGCGCGGGGAGAAAGTTGGCGTGAGCTGCAGCGTGTGTGGCGGTGCGGCGCGGGCCCGGTCAGGCGAAATAAACGTCTCTTACGGGTTTGCTGCTGCGTGCTGCGAGCTCAAGTATGCATTTGTACAAATTTGTACTGCCTGCTTTCGTGGGCCTCGTGCATCTCCGCGTCCTGGTCAACGCGACGTAGCGCATTTTGGTCGTCCGCGTCAGCACCAGGCAGCCCTGGCACCCATGCAGATTGAGATGCCGCGCCGTTGCGTGGCTCCACTCGAAGGGCTCGAGCTTTACCCGAAGGACTCGAGCGACTTTACTCGAAGGACTTGAGCGACTTTTCGATGATCCCGCACGCCTCGTTGATGCCGGCCTCGTTGATGGTGAGGGGCGGCGCGAGGCGGATGATGTCGTCGTGGGTGGGCTTGGCGAGGAGGCCGTTCTGCGCCATGCGGAGGCAGACGTCCCATGCAGTGACGGTCTTGCCCTGGACCTGCGTCGGCTTCACGACGATGGCGTTGAGCAGGCCGCGGCCGCGGATCGTGGTCACGAGCGGCGAGTTCATGGCGTGCAGGTTCTTGCGGGTAAGGTCGCCCATCTTGAGCGCGTTTCCGACGAGGTTCTCGTTCTTGATCACCTCGAGCGCCGCCATGCCGATCTTGCAGCCGAGCGGGTTGCCGCCGTAGGTGGACCCGTGCTCGCCCGGCTTGATGGTGAGCATGATCTCGTGAGACGCGAGGACCGCCGACACGGGGTACACGCCGCCCGAGAGCGCCTTGCCCAGCACAACGATGTCCGGCTTGGCGCCGTCCCACTCGTGCGCGAGCATCTTGCCGGTGCGCGCGCAGCCCGTCTGGACCTCGTCGGCAATGAGCAGCACGTTGTACTTCTTGCAGATGTCGTGCGCCTTCTTGAGGTAGCCCTCCTGCGGGACCACCACGCCGGCCTCGCCCTGGATGGGCTCGACCATGAACGCGCAGTACTCGTCGGGGTGCGCGGCGAGCTTCTTCTCGAGCGCCTCGAGGTTGTTGTACTCGACCAGGTCGAAGCCGGGCATCGCGGGGCCAAAGCCCGCGTACGAGGACGGGTCCGTCGATGAGGAGATCGCCGCGAGCGTGCGCCCCCAGAAGTTCTCGTTGGCAAAAAGGATCCGCGCCTGCGCCGCGGCCGCGCGGTTAGCTGCCGCTGCGGGTCCTCGCATGCCGGCTCGTTGCGGGGGTCAGGCAAGGCAACGGATCCAGGAAGCGCACCTTGTCCGGCTTGATGCCCTTGACGTCATAGCCCCAGCGGCGCGCAAGCTTGCACGCAGTCTCGCCGCCCTCAACACCGGTATTCATCGGAAGCACACGATCATAGCTGCCTCGTAATGCTCCCCGGTCAGCATTTCCGCGCAAACCCCTCTGCATCGCCTGGGAGTGTTCGCAGGGGTTGCTTGCACGTGCTGGGCGCGCACCCAAAGAACTCGGTGATGTACTTGCAGTACGGGCCATAAACGTTGTTGTGGAACGCGCGCGACGAGAGGGTGAGCGTCTCCGCCTGCGCGATGGCACAACATGTCACATCACGACAATTGTGCCCCACCACATTTCCCTGATCCCCGGAGGATGTCTAGTCTCTCACAGAGGGCGCATGCTGAGCCTGAGCGGCTGCGATTACAGAAGGCTCCGAGAAGAACCCCCTAGTCCTGCGCTTCTCAGAACCAAGCTGGTGCTCGCAAATGACGCCAGTGGCACATTGGCGTCACAGAGGTAAAGCGGGGGAATCTGCAGCAGCCGTTATGTCCAGGTGCAAACTTCCCCAGCGCGCCCCTTAAAACCAGCTTCGGAACATAGCAACACGGCTGAGTGTGGGGCGAAAGGCCGTAGGCGGCACCTGCTCCTGCATGGCAGCGAGGATCTTCGGGTGGCAGTGGCCCTGGTTCACTGCAGAGTACGCCGAGAGGAAGTCGAAGTACTCCTTGCCGTCAACATCCCACACCTTGGTGTCCTTGCCCTTGGCAAGAACAACAGGAAGGGGGTGGTAGTTGTTGGCACCGTGAGCATCCTCGAGCGCCATGAGAGAGCGCTGCTTCTCGGAGAGGTGGGCACGCTCAGCAGTGTTGTCGCCAGCCATGCTACGCGTAACAGTCGGCGCCGCGACCTTGCGGGCGGCAGCCGCGATCGGACGAGCGATGCGGGAAGCGAGCATAGCTTCTTGTCTTTGGGCTCGTTGCTGTGTTTGGACGCGGGGAGTTCGGGTCAGCGGCCGCGGCCTAAGAAGACGGGGCTGAGACTCTGTTGGGGATCGGCCGTAGGGCACTATTTAGTTCTCGGGTTTTCGCCTCGTGGACATGTGGGCGACTTTTCCGGAACGGGGACGCCCACTTTTTTGGAGGCGCCCCCCCGTTTTCCGTCCCGCCAGAACCCGCGTGAGAAAATATTTCTTTTCATCTTCTGAAAACCGTTCACCCAACTGGTCGGTCGAGGGGCCCCCCGGTACTAATCTCCGCGGTACAGATTTGTACTGGGGCAGTCCGGCACAGAATTTCCAGCCTCCTCCACATCAACACCTATTAGGCGGCGGCAGTTCAACATCCCACACCTTGGTGTCCTCGGCTCTTGCGTGGGGTACCACTGCGAAGTCTGACGATACTGAGCGTCAGAATTCAGCGGACGGCGTGTGTCGCAACGGTTGGTGACTTCGAACAGAGCAATCGTGTGCTCCAGGAGCGATGGCTGACGACAGCGTTATGATCCAGCAGCAGCTGGACCAGGAGATGGAGCGGCTCTTTCAGCACTTTGAGCAAGATTCTGAGCGTACAGCACGTCTTGCTGCAGCATTAGAGCAGGAGAGCACAGCTGCCGCACTTCACTTTGCGCTATTCCCTCGGAAAACGCGCGACGGCGGCCTCCAGCCGACTTGCCGTGAGCCAGTGGTGTCTATGATGGCCTTCGTCGTCGACATATTCTCTCCGCACGACGGGTCTGTTGCCTGCCGCTCCGCATTACGTCTTAGAATGTTTCAAGGGCATTGACCCTGTCTCCTTGACCTTGGCGATCGCAACAAATGGCGTGGCCTCTTGCCCCTGCATTTGCGCCCCCTTAAGAGGCCCACGTCGGACCTGGGTGAACGGCTCCTGCTCTTGGGATTTATTAGTCGCCGTATTCTTGCAGGTCGGTTGATCTACGCGCTTTGGCGGAATGCTTTCAGCCAACTGCGGACGAGGGCGAGGTGAGCCTTGCAACAATCTCTCGATGCCAATTCAAACCCGTGTGCGAACTTCGACACATAGTGTGAGACGCTGAAAGCTTGAGTACAGCTCTCCTTTCTGATGAGTCTGAGTGCGTACCTTTGCAGGAGGGGATTGTGGGTCTTTCTTACCAGTACAAAGATGATCAAGGGAACATGGTGTGCATTTCTCGTGGGAAGGTGTGAACGGAATATCCTAGATGGACCTTTGCTCAGCCAGACAAATACGTTGTCATCTTGCAGTCATCAACGGAGTATCATGATTTATTTTCTAGCCAAGTGTTACGTATTTGTATTGCGCACCATTGACCAGGTCCTGACAGAGCACTTGCTGTGCAGGTCAAGGACGCGAAGCGTCAATTCGCGCACCAAGTGCAGCTGCGACTTTGTCTCCCGTGCAACCCTAACATCAGTGTAAAGGTGTGGATCCCGTGCACTACATCTGAGAATTCATTCTCGAACTGATCCGTCGAGAAATTCGCTCTATTCGCTCGCCGGAGTAGCAGCTTGGAGCTCGGAGCAAGACTGCGCTGCAGCTGAGACAGGCATGGGCGGTGCGCAGGTTTTCAAGACGGGTCGACTGCAAATTGCAGGTTGCAAAGATGAGGGAACTTGCAACAAGATTGTGCGGCACGTGTTGAATTGCCTGAACTCGATCCACGCGACGCCGCAAGGCTCGCGTGTCTTCGAGAGGCATGTCTGCGAGCCTTCAGGGCAGCACGTAGCAATTCACGGTCCTATCGACTTCGACACTGTCGTGACGCCGGAGACTGTCAACATCAACTGCACTTTTGATGCAGGGTACTCATTTGTTGGCTACACGCTTGACCCGCTCGCTCTCAAAGATGTGGTCGCGCAGGTGCGGTCCGTGTGCTCGCACTGCTTGCACTGCTTGCACCTGCCCGCACCTCCCAGTGCGCGTGCAAGAGCATCTCCCTCGGAATGATGGTCTTGCAGTCAAGAGCATGCTAAGAGCGGGGTGGTGTGGACAGGCCGAATACGCGACATTCGTCAAGAGCGTGGAGTACACTCCCGAAAAGCGCTACGCTGGCGTTAAAGTCCTCTTCAAGCCGCCGCAGGCTGCAAATGCGGGCGACGAGCATAAGGCTAAGCGCGAGGTGAGTGCATTGCTCCTGCGCCCTATGGTATGGTCGCTTCAGAGCATGGCTCGGGGCTGAGATCTTGCACGAAATCACTCGTGCTGAGCACCCGGCATGGTGTGTAGCATGCGGAACTGACGAGGCGACTGGTTTGCAGGTTTTTATTGGCATCTTCCCCTCCTCTAAGACGGTGATCACTGGGGCGGTGAACTGGGCGGAGGTCGACGACGCATACGACTTTGCGTCGCGCCTACTGCTGCAAAACTTCGAAGCCATCCGCAAGCCCATGGACGACTCGACTGCGAAGCGCGCCCGCCAGCGCAGCAAGTAATTGCACTCAAATCGGGTGAATTTCGGAAGTAGCGAAGGGGGTGGATGCGGTCAGAGTGTGAGTTGGGGGGTTGGAGGCAAACTGAAGTCTCGGGGTGGAAATGGCTCGGTTTGCCACAGGGCAGGTTCAAACTTGTAAGTAAACTACAGTCGAAGGTAGCTTCGGTGAGAGACTTGATGACCGTGGTCGTTGACCTGGCGCCTCTGCTCGGTCAGCGCGCAAGCGTGTCACTGTGCCAGACATTCGCACCCGGCAAACAGACTTGTATTTCAGCTCACTGTAGATGCGCATGAATGCCCAATAGCGCTGTATATGGATTCCTTTGATGTTGTTGGACCAGAGGGGGCTGACATGTGCACGCTCATTTTCAACATTTGCTTGAACTCCAGCACAACCTCCAGCCCGCGTTCGCCGGCATTTTTAGGAATTTGACCAAGACCCAAATATTTATCATATTTACCGATTGATTCCGATCTAATAATTACTCAACCCATCGTCGGTGTCCTTTCGCTGAGCGAGCTCGCTGTGGGGGGAACAGCAGGGTGGGGCTTGCACAGGCAGGGATGATGGCGTCGCGCGCAGTAACGGGCGCGATCGCTCTGGTTGCCATGGCGTGTGCCGTTGCCATGGTTGTATCGGCGATTGGGGCCAGCAACTCCTCTGGCGCGCATGCGGAGCTGCTTGCCAAGGCTGCTGGCATGTCGAAGGACGCGGCCTCTCAGGACATGGAAACTTACTTCAAACAGCTTAAGAAGCAGGTGAAGTCAGCTAGTGCCCTCGCACAGCAGCATCTCAAGGACGAGGACCGCGATATCAAGGGGCACACGCCGGCGCAGTCTCTATCTGCGTACTTCGACAAGCAGGCCACCAAGCTGCACACATATGTGGCGCCCAGCTCAAAGCTCTCTGCTCGTGCTGCTGCCGCGGATCTCGACTCTTACTTCGACTCCATTCCGACGGAGACAAAGCGTGAGCTCAAGATCGACGGTCTGTCGAACCAGGTTGCGTCTCTGAAGGACGACGTGCACAACATCATCAAGCCTGTGCAGGAGCTGGAAAAGGAGGTGATGGAGCCCGTCAAGGAGCTAAAGGACAAGCTGAAGGAGTCGAACGAGGAAACAAAGAATGCACTGGGGCGTCTCCACCAGCAGGAGGAGGTGAACAACAAGCGCATGATGGAGAACGCGGAGAAAGAGGGTGCAGAGATAAACGCTGCAACGGGCCGGGCGGTGTCGGCGGCTGAGCGTGCCGCTACCAGCGCTGAGGCTGCGCGCAAGGCAGCTCGTGCGAAGGCGAACGTGAACATTGTCAGCAACATCCATCAAACGCCTCGTTCACACATCAAGAACCCGAAGATCAAAGTGGAGGGCCTTCCCCCCGGCTGGGAGGCGTACATGGATCGCAAGACGCGGTTCGCGTACTTTTTCAACCCCAAGACTGCGGAGTCGACATGGGTGAATCCCAAGGGCTCCCGGGTGACAGGGCTGCGGGACTTGCCGGCGGGATGGGAGGCGCTCAAGCCCAAGCATGGGGCGCGCTACTACGTAGACCTGCGGTCTGGAGAGTCGACCTACACGGACCCCCGGGCGATCCCGGGCGGGAAGGTGCTCAAGCTGCTCGAGCAGTCGTCACACATGGGCGCGGCAGCGCGGGCAGCGATCGCACGTGACAAGGCCGCTGCACTGCGCGACGACAACGGGGAGTACGCGCACAACTGGAAGCGCTCGCAGTGGGCCGACAAGGCGTGGATGAAGTTCCTCGACCCGAAGGCCAGGGGGGGGGCAGGCGCGCACCAGTCTCTGCGTACCACGGGGCAGGCTCTTCGCGAGGGGAGCCTGAGTGACGTGCATCCCGCGAACGAGAAGGTTGCGTCGAGCAGCTACTGAGCGGTCTGCTGCGCAGGGGGAGTGCGGGACCCTCTCCTGCGCACTAGGACTAGAGTGGTGTGAGATTTTGGTGTGATGATTTAGTTCACAACCAAAAAGTGCCCTGTGCGCTTTACGTTAGATTGCAGCGATGCTCTCTGATCTCAGCTGCGAGGGTCTTGAGGCGCTCCACGCGTGCATCCAATCGCCAGCCTTGAGCATTGGTTTCGAGATAGTGCACACCGTCGAGCGCTGCCGCTTCAAGTTCCTTGGCAACCTCAAGGCTTTCAATTGTTGCAACAAGGAGATCTAGACGCTCCTCGCGCGTCCCTAGCCGCTGCAGTGTCGCAAGAATCTGCGCGAACCCATGGTGAGCTTGCGATGCAATAGCACATTCGAGATGTTGGCACTGAAGTGTTCTCACCTTCACCATGGGCTTGTCAGCAGCGGCAAGCTCGGCAAGCACGCGATTCTGCACAACTTCAAGCACCCGAACGGTCGTGCTCTGCTCAGCTTCGAGGGGACCTCCCGCCGACCGCTTGGCGTCTTGCAACTTAAATTCCACCAGCTCCCCCAGCCGCTTGTCAATTGCTCCCTTCTCAACCTGTGTGCAGCCGAGCGTCAACAAGACCCAACGCATCGAGCGAATTCCCTCTCAACAAAATGTACGAATAACAAGGATGCTGCATGCAGGGCAAGTCGGCTGTCAGCCATCCCTGCGCGCCTCCGGGGCCCCACCAGCTCGAAGCAAGCATTGTCGAGCGCCTCAGGGCCCGCAATAGCCGCTGCAACAACAAACTCAAGCACCTTACGCCTGCGTGCCATGTGAAGTTTTTCGATCATTTCACGCAAAATCTCGTCAACCTGCCATCGCGCTAGCTTTGAGCGCGCCACCATCTCGCAAGCGTGTGCCTGTCTACTGAGGGGCGAACCTCCTCCAGCGCCTGCTCGTCCTTCGTCCCTTTTGCCTCACGCGCACGACGATAAATTGCTCTAGTGTATGCATCGTCATTCATGAGTGCGTCGGCGGTGCTTGTTATCAGATCGAGTGGAAGATCTCCCTTGGGCGCGATATACATCCGCGCCGGCTCCCCAATCGCAAGCATTGCATCGACAACCCTGAGAACTTTCTCCTCCAGCTTCCCAGGCATCGGCTCCTGGACTGGACCACTTGGAGACGCAGAGCCCCCTTGAGAATCTTCCGTGGCCTTTGATTTTGCCCGGAGTCCTACATTCCGGTAAGGTTCGCCAGCGAGCCGCATCACGCGCTGCGGCAAGACAGCGGCATGCACATCGACGAAATAGCTCCGGCCACACACGGGTGACTGAGGGAGAAACGATGTAGCAAACGGAAGTAGGGAAAGGATGAACAGTGCCCCGAAAATCCAATGCGGTGTCGTGCAGGGTTGGAGGAGCCGCATTGTCGGATTCCGATCGAGTACAACTTGAATGAATTTGTGTGAGTAGCAGGGGCCGTTGCGATTGTAACGTTGGCTGAAAGTCTGTTTCGGGGGTGAATCATCGCTCATCGCTCCAAAACGGGGAACTCGCTGGACGGGGAGGACCATGGCTGTCGGCAGTGCGAACGTCCTCGAGATGGGCGCCGTAACGCCGCGTGCGTCTATTCGGCAGCAGAGCTCCAGCATGGCGCGCTGGGCTGGGGTTACGGTTGCGGCGATCGCTATGGTTGGTGCGATTGCTGTGATCTCACGGAGCGACAGCTCTGCTCAGGTTCGGATGCAGGCCCGCGGCGAGAGTTGATAGTGGGGCGTGACTAGGCTTCAAATGTCCACGGCTTCTCTCTCAGTACCAGCTAGCCGATGTCCTACGTAGTGTTGGTCTGACGAGCTGTGCGCCTCTACAGGGTCCGATGGCGACTGCTGCGTCGAGGGTTGCGGTTTCGCAGCTGACGATGTCGAAGGAACAGGCAGAGAAAATGTTCAAGAACACTCCTGACTTCAAGGATTATCCCGCGTGGACTAAGGATATCGATGCGATCAACGAGCAGGTGACCACAGCGAGCTCTCCAAAGATCCCGTAGAGCCAACAGACCGCGAAATTGGCGCTGAGCAGTGTCAGGTTGAGTGGTGGTGTCAACTGGGCCAGGAAAGAAACTAATTCAACGTGCGACGCAGGGGCGTTTGAACCACGGAGTATGGACGTACTACAAGGGGCCTCCTTTCCTGCAGCGTGTCACGCTCTTTTCGGGCAATGACGTTGACATCACGCAGTAGGCTCCCTACCCAGACACGGCAAAACCCGCAGCTACTCTCTCACCACGCTCAGTGTCGTTGAGTGCAGCACCTGGTGCCCTGTGTAGCGTGGACCGATTCTTGACCTTTGCACTTTTTCTTACACTCGTCCACACGCCAGCTCTGGCAACATGATCCGACGGATCCTGGGGCTGCCAAAGAACTTCGGAAAATGGGAAGGGAACACATACCTCAATAACTTCGACTCTCAACAGATGCGGTTCCTGCAGGATAACAAGCATTCTGTGCTGGTGATCCCGCCGCTGTCGGAGGGAAACATTCCTCTCCTTTCCGACACGGCCAAGGGCATGTTGCACAGGTACATTGCTACGGGGCACAACACGGTGATCGTCACGGGTGGGCCGGCGTCGATCGACTTCGTCAACCAGAACCTCCTGGGGGACAACCCTGGAGGACAGCTGCTGGAGCCGGCATGGACGCGGGGCCCGTACGAAAAGCAGGAGGCGTCGATCGGCACGCCGTTCCAGACGGCGCCTGTCAGCATGCCCAACGACCTCAACCACGTTCACGGTGCGCGGATCCAGTCGCTTCCGCAGGAGGCTGTTTCCTACTACGAGACCAACGGGGTGTCGGTCGTTTTTTCGGTCAAGATGGGGCAGGGGCAGCTGCTTTACGTTGGCTTCGACTACTCCCTCATGTCAAAGCCGTGGGTCAAGACCATGATTGCTGGAATGGAGTTCGCGTCGTGAACAGCAGAGTGGGGAGGGGCTACACAGGGTTAGTCAGTGGTTCATCGTCGCAGACGGGCTGCACTTGAATACACCGCTAATCACGCATTTTGCGCTTGCGAGAGGCGGAGCGTGTTCTCAAGCTTTTCACCATCGCATACATCAACATTTCTATCAACACCCTACACAACTTCAAATTATTTACATAGAGGTAGTAACACCTCCGACAAACAGACCTGTGAGTGCGTGCTGCCCGAGCACGACTGCTGCGGCACTGCTACAGCCAAGTCGGCGTGGGCTTCCCGCCGGGTTCAGCTTTCTGCTCAGCTCGCTTGCGCGGCTTCACCTCGCCACCAATTCCCATCGCTGCTGCTGCCGACGACGAGTCTGCGATCAGGTGGGCATCGGCTTCCTGCCGGCGCTTTTTGGCCGCCGCAATGCGTGCTTGCCGCGCGGCAAGCTCCTCTTCTGAGAGCCTCCCAGCTCCCTCCTGCTGCGCATGCGCCTCCTCCTTCTCCGCACGGGCCAGCATGCGCTGCAGCCGCTCGATCTCGCTGCGCTTTGCCGTGAGACTCCGCTCAAGCTCGTCCGCAGAGAGCTCCTTGGCGCCCTTCCCCTCGCGCGACGCTGCCGCCTCAGCCGGAGACAGCCCGGCCTCCTTGTCCGCCTTGGCCGCCTCAGCTTTTGCAGCCTCGCGCAGCGCCATCGCTTCATCGGACGTCAGGCTGTGCGCCTTCGGCGTGCCTGCGCTGCGGCCAGGCGACGGCGACTCAACCGCCCCCGGTAGCATGGCCTTCGGGGTCGAAGGCCCCCCGCTCGCGCCGAGCAGCGTCGACATCGTGGCGGCTGGCTCGAACTTGGCGCTTGTTGTAGAGGACTTGACAGGAACGGAGACGAACTCAGCCTTGAGGCGGTCCTGCTCCGCCCTGACGGCCTTGAGCTTCTGCTGAGTCTCTGCGATGCGCTCTACCAACGCGTCGTTGGCCTCCCGTCGCACGCGCACCTCCTCGTGCGCCTTCGCAATCGCCGCCTTCACGTCAACTGCCTCGACTGTGATCTTCTCGCCAGCAGCCTTCAGACCATCGCTCTCGCGAAGGCCCGTGAGAATCGCAGCGGCGCGCCAATGCGACTTGGCCTTGACGGTCGGATCTGCGAGCACCTTGATCATGTCGTCCTCTTCCAGGTCGACGAGATCGATGTCCATGTGGTGGATGTCGTTCATGTCGCACGTCATGCGCAGGAGCGGCTCGAGGCCCTGCCCGAGAAGCGCGAGCATCTGCTCGCGCGCGAACAGCTGCTCGACGCGGTGCGCCAGGCGCTTGTGGGAAATCAGCGCGCGCTGCTCCTCGGGCTGAAGCGCCAGCACGCCATCGGGGCCGAGATCTTCCGCCAGCGCGAGCACCAGCTGGTCGTCGGAGTGCCAGAGGCGCCAGTCTGCGACGGTCCTCACCTCCGCGGTGTCGTGCTTGGCCGCCTCCGTGTACCGGATCTTCTCTTCGTACGTGCGCTTGTCGTGCTCCTCCTCGCGCTCTTCTTTGATCATCCGCGCCTTCACCTCCTCCAGCTGGATCGGGCGCAGCATGCCGCGCACGAGCATGCGCGCAAGGATCTGGCGTGCGGTCTTCAGCCCCTCGTTCCGGCTGTCGATCTTCTGCGCTTTCAGCAACACAAGGTGCTCGTGCTCCGTCAGGGTCTCCGGGAGCGAGAAGCTGTGCCGTTCCTCGCCCATCTGGCGCAGGGAGCCCATTTTGTTGAGCCGCTGGAGCTGCTCGGCCGCGCCGACGCTACGCTTTTGAATCTCCTTTGCCTTGGCGCGGACTCGCGTCCGGCGGCGGAGGAGCCATCCGAGGAAGAGCGCCTCGATCATCTGGTCAGCGACTTCCAGGACGATCTCGGAATCGAGGACACGGCGAGTTGCTGCGACGCGCATGGGAACGATACCGCCCTTCTTGTTCCAGTACAGCATCGCATCGATGATTTCGTCCCAAAAAATTGATCCTGGCGGCCTCCGCTTGCGCAGCTTTCGCGGGAGAAACGGGCGGACAAATCGTCGTACTAGCTTAAACGGCAAGTCAGCGAGCCTGTCGAGGCCCGATGGCTTCATCCTCGCCTCCTGCTTTCGGATTTGTGACAGAATGTCCTCCTCTTGTTTGCGAACCTGCCCCAGCTTCTCTTGACAGAGCGCTTCCAACACAGCTTTCGGCTTCTCCGTCCCCTTCATCATCGACCCTCGCGGCTCCACCCGGGCCACTGGAGTGGAAACTGAACTCCCTTTGGACACAGATGATCTCTTACCCTGTCCCATTCCTGCGCCCGAGACTAGAACGCTAGCGTCCAGTCCGGCACGCGCCTCAACTCCGTCAGGCACGTGCGGCACCACACGGCCGTGTCTGCACAGCCTACCTGGCACTCGCGTTACTGGTGGCCCGCTTGCGCCGAATCTCCCTTCCTTACACTCCAAACTTTCGTCCGCACATCTATCCGTCGCGCCAAAGAAGGTGCCCGAAATGCCGACGGTTTCCGCAGTGCCTTGTGAGCTGGCACCTGATTGATGCAGAGCGAAAAGGCTCACAGGCCTGGTACCCTTAAGCGTTGTGGAAGGCGACTGCGCGCCAGAGCGAGGCTCTGCGGCGTCCTTCGACGCACCTTGTGCTTCGTCTCGGGCCGCCTCGTAGCGCTCGTCGGCAGTCAATCCACCGCCGCTCTCTAGCTCCGTGCGGAGCTGGCGGACAGCAGCGAGCTTCGTGCGTAGTTTGATCAGTTTGTCGTCCACGCTGGCTTTGCGCCGCTGCCACCACTCTTCAATGCGCTCCTCGCGCCGATCGATCCGGTGCACGATCCACGCGAGCGTCCCTATGTTGGCGCGCAATTTTGTGTTGTACGCCCACCACACGCTCGAGTCAGAGGCAGAGATCTCGTCCTCCGTCTCCTTCTGGATCTCCATGTCCTGCAAGACGGGATTCAGAGATATGTAAGTCCTTTCTAATTAGCTCGCACGTAAAAGAGGGCTCAAGTGGAGGAGTTGGATCCTTGCCTCGAGCATACGGTCCAGCTCATTGCGGATACAGAGATAGCGTCCATGGTTTCCACGCCTGCCGAACATCCCAAGAGGAGCGCCTGCTAGAATCATGAGCTGGTACACCTGTTCGAGTTGGATAAAGCCCGTTGCGTTTGGATCGAGCCTCTCGATCCAGACACGTTGCAGCTTCTCGAGGTCTGGAGCGTTGATAACTCGCTTGGTCTCTTTGGATGTGATGTAGGCAAAATTGTTCATGATCATACCAACGAAGAGGTTGATCATTGTGAACGTGCAGAGGAGAATGTAAAACATGTAGTAGATCGGCGCGTACCAAGAACCACAGTCCCCGTACGAAAGCTCTTCCCCAGTTCCGGGATCTATGAAACGACGCGTGCACTCGGGCTCGAGCAGTTGACAATCGTCCAGAAGTTCGTGCCACTCGTCACCGAAGATGATCTGGAAGAGAGTAAGCATAGCGCGATGATAGGAAGTGAAGTTGGAACGCGTTCCTAGGCGGTGACCGAACTTGGTAGTCCCGAAGGACGCAACACCGACGACGGCAAACATAGAGGCGAAAATGAATAGCACTAAAACGATAGAAACGACCTGCTTCATAGAAATAACTACGGTCTCGAGCACATTTGACACCAGCCTGGAGCGCGCAAGAACCCGCAGGAATCGAAAAAGACGCATAACACGGACAACCTGCGCGGACGAACGAAAGGCGGCGAGAGACGACGCAGTAGCAATGGAACAAAGGATGAGAAAGAGGTCAAACTGGTACTGGCCTTGCGTGACGCAAATGCGAACTCCGAAACCAATCAAAGAGAGAACAAATTCAGAGCACATAATGCCAAAGAACACGTTGTTCTGCATCGCCAAAAAATACTCAAATTGCGGATCCTGCCCGTCATGCGAGGTTGCCATGCAGACAACGTTGACCTGCAAGGTAATGCGTACGAGTCAGGATGCTGCAGGCATTCAGCATCGAATATTCCTAAGGGAGGAAGAGAATAAGTGTATAAACTAGCAAACATCGAAAAAAGATGTGGCAAGGATTGACCAGAATGCAGAAGCACGAGATCGCAGCAAAGCGCGGGCTTTCAACGAGCCGACGACAGGCACGGGCGATTCCGCTGTTTGGAAGTTTAAGCTGCGGTCGTGGCCAGTATTGTCTTACCATCGTTTGGATCGAAGCATACTGAATCTCTGCAAACTGACTGTCGAGACCCTGGGCAGCGTAAAAGCCGTCGACCACGAAAGACACGAACAGATTCACCGAGAAGAAGGAGCCAATGAACACAAAGATGATGAAGAATGCTGATGCCGTTGGAATGTTGTACCCAGGCACGGGCTGAACTCCTTTCCCGACGATGTCGGTCGTGCTCTGCCAGACCGAGACCCACTTGAGCGTAAGGACCCGGCATAGAGAAAGCGCCGCATGCGGAAAGTCGTCGAAGTGGTGTCTGGGGCGATCCCAGACACGCGGGAGAAGCACTCCGCCTGAACGCCCAAGGGACGCCGTTTCGTCTTCTTTCAGGAATGTATCGACACATTCCAGCACGCCCTCTCCCAGATCGCCACGAAGCGAAAAGTCATTGCAAAAATGCATTGAGTTTTTGAAAATAGCCATGCCAAGCACAGCGAAGACGACAACGATGAGCACGAGGAATCCAAACGCATAGACTATCGGTTTTGCTGACCAAACCAGCGCGCCGACGATTGCGCGCATGCCTGCATTGCGCCCAAGAAGGCGAAGGGGACGAAGCATCTTACCCAGGAGGATGACGCGAGTGGCATTATTCCCAAAGATCTTGGAGAGATCGAAAACGTCGGCGATTGAAACCATCACAACCAATGCATCAAGCAGGTTTGGGATTGACTGCACGTATGCGTCATGAGAAAGATGGCGCGGGGTGTAAAGTCCGAAGGCTGTGATTTTGGCGACCATTTCAAGGGCGAAAATTCCAGCTAGCGCCGCGTTAAGTGTCGAGGTAAGCCTTGGAGGAACGAGTCCGGGAATGTCCGCTGACGGTGTGTCAAGCGCGAGCAAAATCGAGGAGACAGCGATCGACAGATAAATCAGGGTTGCAAAGGGCCCTGACGTCGTTAGCGTCACCAGCCACTCGTGAAGCCAGCGTAGCAGGCGTCGAATCGGATGCTGCGACAAATCTTGGTCGTCAACGAACATGTGCTCCGACGTCTCGCTCCAGTCGTCAAAGCCCCAAGGATCGTCGTCGCGTTCCTCATTCATCGCCTTACGCGACGCTGAAGATGACACACGAAACATGTCAATGTACGTTGGGTTTTGTTTTTGCACGCGCGGGTCGAACTCGCCATGGCACTTCAGCGCGTCACAGAGCGCCGGGTGTTGCAATAGCCGAACAGCCACTTGGGCGTCTGTCGCTCCCAGGTTTTCGGGGTCGACCTCGCCACCGACTCCCTGCTCCTCTGCGAAGTCAGCACACTTTGCGCCTAGACCCATCAATTCTGCACTCGAAAGGAGCTCGCGGATGCGATCAGCCTGGTAAATCGCCATTTGGCGCTCGAGAACATGATCATGAATCACTACAGCCCGCTTGGGGCGCCAGTCAGAGTCTCCCGGCCATGGAATGCAGCAATTCGTGATGCGGAAGAGACGGCGAAATCTTGAACGGAATGCGATCAGACCGACCGACTTGCTGATGCGCCAGAGGATCTTAGGTTCCTGATATCGTACAAATCGTAGAAGCCGTGACTTGGTGATCAGCAGGCTTTGTGAGTCCACCATTCTGTGGAATGCTTGTCCGATCAGGCTCTTGTTCACAGCTTCAGGAGGCAGCATCTGGAACTCGGCGACTGTCACGAGTGCTTGATCTTTGTCGAGGCGCATCTCAGAACGGTCTTCCAGGTTGATGAACTCGGTCACTGCGAAGTTTTCAAGGATGACGCCAAGAAAGAGGGGGACAAAGACATACTGACCCATCCAAAAGATCACAATGTAATACATTGCAGCGACAGAAGCGTGCCCATAGTCGCAATCGAGACACTGCTTCCCTGTGGTGCAATCACCCGGAAGCGGTGTGCAGTAACGTTCCATACGATCAAACATGACCGAAGTCCAAGAATCTCCCGTGAAGACTTGAAAAAGTGTAATCATGGCCGAACCAAGATCTCGATAATGGTATTGCCCACTTGCGGGACGCTCAAACTCATCCGAAAATATTGCGGCACCAAGCAGCGCCCAAGCGAGTAGGAATAGAATGATTACAACGTTGAGATTCATCACCGCAACGATCGACCGCGCTGCCTTGATCAGAATCAGCCATATGGGACGGAAAAAGAAGTATTTGCTGCCCCGAAGGGCGCGAAGAATTGCCATGCCGCGGAGAAGAGCTGTTTGGTCTTTGTTAGCTTCGACAAGTTCTGCAACCAGCGCCGCAGTGGTTGGGGTGGCGACGAGGAAGTCGAAAACGTGCTCGCCTGATTTGAAGTACTCATAGAGAGAGCCGTCACACATGATCTGAATGACAAGCTCGAATGCAAAAAAGATGGAGCAAAGTCGCTCGACATCTTCAATCAAATTGTCATACCAGGGGTCCTCGAAATAACCGTGCACGCAAAGCGCTATACTGTTGGTGATAATGACAAAGAGGGTGATGAGCTTCCAGAGCCACGAGCGAAAAATGATCGAGACATAGTACGAAAATTCCACGGGCATCCCACCCTTTTCATCCACTGCATCTGGTAAGTAGCGGTACAGCTCTGTGTCCTCAGGAAGCTGTGGTAAAGCAGGGTCAGCAGATCTCCTTGAGAGCTCACGAGAGGCCAAGGTCATTGATGATCGCCGACCTTGACGACTTTGAAGATTGTCGTCCTGTGCAAACAAAGTCCCCGTTCCGCTTTGCAAGCGTGATTCCAGATGCGAGTTTAATTTCCGTGGACACTCGAGCGTACTATCCGTGGAAGAACCGTATCCTGACTGAGGGCTGGCCTGGCTCATCTCTCGCGAGGGCAGCCTCGACGCACTGGAATATGACCCTTCAACATCCGACTTCTGGTCCGCACCCGATCGCAGTGATCCTTGCCTAGAGTCACTATTCCCTTGTAGGGCAGCTTTTTCTTCACGTTCCCGCTGAAGCTGCAGGAAGAATTCTGCCCTTACACGAGAAAATATCGACGCGAGAACCGCAATGAACACGTTTACGAGAATCTGGCCACAGACGAAGGCGAGAGAGATCCAATAGGCAGCAGAGAGGCCAGCCCAAAAGGGTTCCGACTCCAATGTTATCCACATGATCGTGTACTGCCCATCTTGAGAGAAAGCTTGGAAAATAGTCAGCAGGGTTGTCGGCATGTTCTGGTACGAGGTAAATCCGGAATTGGGAGCTCCAATATCCAGACAGAGCTGAAGAGGTCCACATCCAGAATTCAAACCCAATGCTGTACCCATCGGTATTGCATCATCGTCCTTGCAGAATTGCTCGGGCTGCTTCAACTCCAGGGCGTCTGCCCACACGCACCTTCGGCGGAAAGACTTAGCGTATGCGTCCATGCCAGCGATACCGTACAATACAAACATGAAAAAGACGAGGTATATCACAGTCAAGAGAGCAAAAACGCTCGTCTCGAGCGTGATGATGATGGTTTCGATCCCCGCGAAGAGTTCGAGCTGTAGCAGCGGCCGCAAGAGTCGGAACCTGGCGCGCCGCGTACCGTATGTCATTCCTGGGAATTGCGATAGTTGCAATCGGGACTTGTTGTGGGGTGTACATGCGAAATGCACGGAAAGAGAATGTAGCATCGAAGCTGAGTACAATAATCTCAATACAGCAAGTGACGGTAACGAAAAAATCGATGCGGTTGAAGATGTCGTAGTTTAGATATGCGTATCTGCCACCATAGAGCCCCCACGCGACGGTTTTGATGGCCAACTCCAGCACGTAGACACCCACGAAAATAGCCGAGAACCTACAAAATCAGGTGTCAGAACGGAGTGAACCGGAAAGCACGAGCGGATTGCCGCGAAAAAAAGGCTGTGCTCAACCAAGTATGTATTTTCAGGTGCAAGGGAATCCTCGCAGAACGCAAGCGATCCTGCTGGGAAGCACCATAGCGATTCCTTCTCCGAGCCAAATATCTTCAAGTTCTTCACAAAGGGAATGAGAAAAACGAAGTGTGCAATCGTATTCAGCATCCAGAATAATTCGATAAAGCGGTTTACCTGCACAGTACGGAGGACGCACCGGGAGTTACCCAGTGCCGAGTCCAACGACCTTGCGCTCAGAAGTGGGAGGCAAAGCAATATTTTCATCCACAGCATTCACATGTTGCAAGCGTACGGTGTGGGGCAAACCGCGAGTTTCATGAAGAATTTTCGCAGAGCTGAGGTGGGCGTGCAGCCCCAGGCTGTCTTGAATGGCACCGGTGGCTTATCTTTCTTCTCCACAACCTCTTCCTCCACTTCGTCTTCAGGAACCTCAAGCAACTTGCCTGTTTCGCGTTTTGCCTTCAACGCCTGGATCCACAACTCCCGTTCGCCTCTGCTACTCGCCTCGAGGTCCTTGATCGATATCTGCGTCAACACGAGGCGCTCCTTTTCATTCATGGACACAAGTACGGGTCGCGTTGCAGCCCTAGCCGAGGGATGATGCCAAGCATCCAGAAATTCAGTGCAGAAGGATACAGAAGGGAAGGGCCGTACGATCCCCAGTTCGTCAGGGTCATTTTCCAGCAGTCCGTCTTCGGTCATTTTCTGAGACGTGAATCACAAAATTAGGGAGAAGCATCCGTTTATTGACAAACAGTCGCAGATCGCAGAGCGAAAAACAGTGGGCGAGCAGGGGCCGGGAGACCGCAGCAAGGAAGCCGCATTACAAAAACAAGGCGTCGCTGTCACGGCGCCGGCTACGGGAGCATTTGGACCCCTGGGTAGGAACTATACCACATCCTCATCATCATGGTTGGTATCCGGTGGGCATTTAGTCGAAGTATCCTTCTTGCCTGCCGCAAAATCTCGCATCTGCATCTTGCGCCCCTGCCACTGGAGGGAATCGAGTGTATTGTGCGTGAGCGTTGGCCTGCACCCACTTGGCAAAATGAAAATGCGGTAGGACGCCAGTGGCCTTATGAGTAGCGTGAGTCAGTGCACAATTTAAGGGTAACGTGAGTCGGTGCACAATATATGAGAAGCGTGAGTGGGCGCAAGTTGCG
>Ga0115567_10001615_pt1 | contig 22500 bp, 20 predicted proteins | sample COGITO_mtgs_1204_2_FD_88679 | JGI IMG/M metagenome (GOLD analysis project Ga0115567, IMG submission 88679) | Pelagic marine microbial communities from North Sea - COGITO_mtgs_120412 | ecosystem: Environmental > Aquatic > Marine > Epipelagic | place: Germany:Helgoland, sampling site Kabeltonne... | reverse complement strand
GCCTAACCATTCGCTTGCCGTTGACACCCGGGTAAATCTGGCAAACACGCTCCTGCTCTGGGCCGCACAGGGTGATGGCGACGGTACGCTGGTCGCCCGCGCGAAGCGTGAGCTCGAGACCCTACGCAAGACCGCTGGTGAGCATGCGCGCATCGCTGAAATCGACTCCTTGCTGGGGTCATCGAGAGAGATGGAGGCAGCACGTCTGCTCTACTTGGGCGAATTCTACCAAAGAGACGCACATCCCCGATTCGATGCCGCGCGGCGCTATCTGCAGCAAGTCGTCACCAATTTTTCTGACACTGCCAGTGCTGGTGCCGCCAGCGCCCTGCTCTCCGCCCTAAATATGCATAGCGCAGCCCTCGGTGAGAGCGAGGAACTCACACAGGAGCTTGAAAAGATGCCTGAGCTGCCGCCAGCGCCCGCCCCGCAGACGCAGGCAGACGCCCCGCGGACCGTATCACCGCCGCAGGCAACCACTCGTACACTTCCGCCCCACCCGGTGGAAAGTGCTGAAGAACCAGCACCGAAACACCAGTCACCGCGTTCCAGCGGTCGCTGGCTTCGTCCGCTGGATGACCTTAACCTTGGCGGAGAGGCCAACGAATGAATCGCATCTTCCTTCTACTCGCAACCGCGGCTCTTTTCTGTGGCTGCAGCCATTATCAACTCGGTTCCCTGACACATCCGGATCTTGAAGCCATCAGTTTAGGCACACTCAAGAACGACACGACCAATCCGCGTTTGGGGCATTTTTTGAAGCAGTCCTTGCCGACAGCCTTCGTGAGAGACGGCGGCGTCAGCATCCAACGCGACGCGACGGCGTCCCTGGACACCACCATCACCCGCTTTCTGCTGAATGGTGTAGGCGAGGTCCCGACCCAACTCGATGACAGCGATCAGGATTCGTACCGCACATCCGTCTACGATGTTTCGGTAGACGTCACCTACACGCTCCGGCGTGTGAGCGACAATTCAGTAGTGCTCGAGTCGCGCACCGTGACCGGCCGCGCGCGCTTCTCAGAACTAGGTGACCTCAACGCAACCTTGGAAGAAGGTGCCCAGCGCGCAGTGACTGATGCAGCAAACCAGATCGTCACCGGCGTTACGGAGGCTTGGTAGCCCTTTCGGGCCCCACAGCGCGCACATGGTTGACTCACTGGACGCTTTCCGCGCCCTGTTCACACCACGCTACCTAAATCTTGACGGGCACAGGTACCATTACGTTGATGTCGGTAGCGGCCCCACCGTGGTCATGCTCCATGGCAACCCCAGCTGGTCGTTTTACTACCGCAACCTCATTCGGGCGCTATCCACCACGCATCGCGTGATTGTCCCCGATCACATGGGCTGCGGACTATCAGACAAGCCAGCGGCCTATCCCTATCAACTCGAGACTCACGTGCAGAACCTAACCGCACTTCTCGAGCATCTTGAGGTCCAGTCGTTTGGCCTAGTCGTCCATGACTGGGGCGGTCCGATCGGCCTGAGCTACGCCGTCCAACACCCGGAGCAGATCGAGCGCATACTCGTGCTGAACACCACCTGCCGGGCGGCCTCACACTACCCCTTTCGCATTCGCGTCTGCCATGTGCCAATCCTTGGTTCGCTGCTCGTACGCGGGCTCAACTACTTCGCCTTGGGTGCCACCTATATGGGCGTTGCTCAGCCCATGTCGGCAGCCGTCCGTCACGGCCTGGTCTCTCCCTACGATTCCTACGCCAACCGAATCGCCAACCTCAGATTTATTGAGGACATCCCGCGTGGCAGCAACCATCCAACACTCGCCCCGGCCCAAGAAGTCGAAGCCAAGCTTTGCGAACTCCGCAATATTCCGGTAGAGCTGTGCTGGGGGATGAAGGATCCGTGCTTCACGCCCCAATTCCTCAAGGAATGGCAAGAAAGCTTTCCCGACGCACGCACGCACACTTTTGACGACGCGGGACACTACGTTCTCGAAGACGCCACCGATAAAATTATTTCCATCGCAAGCGAGTTCTTTTGATCATGATTATCTACGGAGTAAATCCTGTCGCCGAAGCCTTGCGCAGTCCGCAAGAACTTGATTGGGTGGCCGTTGCCAAAGGCAAAGATCGCCCTGCCCTGTCCAAGATTCGCCGGAGCGCGGAACAGCGGGCCATTCCCATACGGGAAGTGGATGACATCGACCGCGAAAGCATGGCGCGAGAGAACCAGGGCGTGTGCGCATCTTGCGCGTCCTCACTCGCCAAGCCACTGCCTAAGAAGCTGGATGCGAGCCGCTACGTGCTGCTTGACGGGCTCCAAGACCCCCATAACTTTGGCGCTGCCATCCGGGTCTGCGAGTGCCTCGGCTTCCGCAACATCATCTATCATACCGGCGACTCCTGTGGTCTGACGCCCGCGGCAATCAAGTCCTCGTCCGGAGCCATCTTCCATGTCCGGCTGTTCTTTTCAAATCTCAACCGTGCTGTCCAGCGCCTTCAGGAAGACGAGATCGCGATCTGCGCCATGGAGAACACCGCTGACGCTGTGGACCTACGTGAGGCAGCAATTCCAGAGAAATACTGCCTGGTCTTGGGCTCAGAAGGACGCGGCGTCCGCCACAACATCCTGCGGAACGCAAATCACGTCTGGCGCCTTCCGCTCGCCGGAAAAATTAATTCCCTCAACGTTTCCTGCGCACTAACCGCGGCACTCTGGGAACTGAACGGCCGGCCAAGCGCGCAACCGTCATGACATTTAGGACATTTGCCGGTGTGGTTGCTGCGCTGGTACTTTTGAGTTACCTTGACAGGACACGGCCGCAACCCCGAAAGCGTAGTCCATGCTGAAAAATCCCGTCAAGCGTCACTATTTCACCTTAGTAGAACTCTTAGTCGCAATGGGACTACTGAGCGTCATGATGTTGCTCATGGTAGAGCTTTCCAACCAGTCGCAGCAGTTGTGGCGGTCCACGGAGCATGCCACCCGCGCCTACGAGAACTCACGGACAGCCTTCGACCAGTTGGAGCGCGACATTAAGTCCATGATTGCCAGCAGCGCGCCTAACAGGCAGGTCAAATTTGAGGTATTGACCTCTCGTCCTGACGGTCCTTCTCTCGATCCGAGCGACTGCCTGCTCTTCGCGGTCGTCTCGAGTCAGGCCCCTTATGCCAATTCAGTTACCCGCTACAACGAGATTATCTACCGGCACCATGTCTCCCCTTCTGAGCCAGACACTCAGTATTCACTCCAACGGCAAATGGTTAGTGACAACGACGCCACCAACTGGAATTGCCTGAATCCGGATCCAGACTGGCATGAAAACGAAATTTTCGCTGGAGAAGGCAAATTTGAGACCATGATCTCAGGTGTCAGCGAATTTGAGATCAAGTTTTACGACATAAACAACAACCGAATCCCGGCAGGGACCTATGCCACACTTCCCAATCGCGTGGTGGTTAATATGGTCGTATTTGACGAAGCGCTGAGCGACGAAGTAGCCACCTTGCGGTCCCAGACAGAGCGTACGTTTTCGAAAGTGTTTTTCTTGGCGAATCTGGACGAGCAATGAGAAAGTTTCGAGAATATAAGCCCGGACAGCAGGATCGCGGCGTTGCGGTAGTCTTGACGATCGGCGTTCTTGGGATGATGCTGATGCTTACCATGGCCTTTGCCGCCTCTGCCCTGATGTCGCACCGCATAGCGACACTCAATCGCGATACCGTGCTATCGCGGCTCGCGGCCGAAATGGGCGTGCAGCGTGCCTATGTACACCTGAATACAGAGCTTTCCAATCTCAACGACATGCGCAATCTATTTCCTGCAACCAAGCCGGGGGTCGATGGCCATATCGGGCCTGACACCGCAAGTACTGCTTGGGATGTCAGGACCTATTGGTTCAGCGAAAACGATGTCGATAGCTTGGGCATCCGTGAGGCATTTGCCCATCAGTTGGCGGGCGTAGATATCACCCCGGACGACACCCATGCCGCGCCCCACGAAGACGCTGGCTGGATTCATGTCTACCACCCGGACAATGCCACCGAGATCATAGCACGTATGTCCTATGTCTTGATCGACGAGTCTGGGAAGATCGACCCGAATTACGCCATCAGTCAAGGCGTCGCTGAGGGCAGCGAGACAACCGCTCGCTATGGGCTCTCCCCGGCTGATCTCAATCTCGCTGGTGCCCTCCCTTCCGCACTGTCTGGTGATCTGCAATACGACAGCCACAGCGGGGGCGATCTGGCGACGACCATGCAATGGCTTTCTCACTATCATATCTTTCGCGCAGCAGACTCGGCTGAGGACAATTCCGACGCCGTGCTGGAATCACTTTTTCCGCATTCCTACGACATCGAAGCCTTCAATGACAGCCTCGTGGATCGGCACCGCTTCGATCTAACGAACGCAGATTGGGACGCATTTGGGAACGACGTCGCCGCATCCAGCCTCACCTCCGCCGCCAGTGAATTCTGGAACGGCACTGCCCCCGCAGCAAATATCGGTGGCATCCCATGGCTTGCGGAATGCTCGAGCACATTTCTCCAGAATCAGATCGCGGCCAACCTGATAGACTATTGCGACAGCGACAGCATTCCAACCACAGATAGCCAGACTGAGCCAAGCTACCTTGGCCTCGAACTCGTGCCGTACATTAACGAGCTCATGTTTCAGCTGCGGGTTTACGACGCCGGGACCGAGCATCGCCTCTTGGTTCGCGTCTGGGCCGAACTGGCAAACATCTACGACACAGCCTGTGGCAGTGGGGCCACACTGACCGTTGAGTTGACCTTGGCGAGTCCCAACCTGCCGTCTTCCCCCACAAGCCTGACCCTTATCTGGAACTCGTTAACATCCGATGTCCCGGCCCAGTCCTACACCTCATTGCGTGGCGTGTCCCAGGCGGGCGAAACCTCTATCGGAGCAGACACCTCGATCGAGAACATCACCGTGCAGGTCATCGCCGCTCGGCTCGAAGACAGCGCGGGAAACTTACTAGACTTTGCCACCTCACCGCCATCCCCAACTGCCGATGTCGCCGTGATCCTCCCCCTGTTTCGCAGCGTAGAGGTCAGTGATCCGCGCCAGAACCACACAGCGGCAGACTGGGAATGGGACCCACAAGGCTGGCAGTTTGGCTTCTCCACCACCACGACCTTGCTCGCGACAAACTCGAACTGCACCCCAGATCCTGGCGGCTCGCATGACCAGGAGGACGGCGCAACCGACCCGTGGGACGTCTCCACGGCCCACATTGCGAACTCCGCCATCACCACCCTATGGGAACTGGGTGCGATTCATCGTGGCCAAGCCTGGCGTACCATTCGCCTAACGCAATTTAATGAAACCCTCAGCGCTGCCCTTGGGCTGAGCGCCTACTCGCTGGGGGACGCCAACATTCTTGACCAAGTCAAGCTCGGCGGAGACAACTACTGCTACGGCAATCTAAATGCCAACTCAGATCGTCCCAACGCCCTTGCTGCCACCCTAGTAGGCCTCAGTGTCGGCGCCGGCTACTCCGCATCGACATCCGGAACTGCCACGATCAACTCCTCCTTGGCATTGGCCGCCATTGGCACCTCCCCGACCACCGCCGCTAGTGGCCAGTGGTTGTTTGAGAATGGGACCGCGGGCGTCACTAAGCCCATGTTTTCCCGTGGTGGGCTGGCACGAATCACCACTCTCTCCGATGGCACCATCTTCACCCAAGGTGTGGATGCGGCGCGCGAAGAAATCATCGGCAAGATCGCAAACATCATGACCACACGCCCCAACTACTTCACCATGATCATCACCGCCCAGAGCGTGCGAGATAACAAAGTCATGGGGGCACTTGGCACCTTCGACGCGGACACGGATGTGATTCGAGCCGAGGCGCGAATCATGGCCTATCTGTATCGGGACGCGTTGACCCACTCTTTCCGATTGATCCACTACGAGTACATCGAATGAAACGCTGTCTCCTGGCCTGCTTCGTTGCGGTAGCCGCCGTGGCCGCTGAGCCCAGCATTCTGGATGAGCATCCCACGCCACAGCAGGTTATGGCTGACCTGTACAAGTATCTCATCGAAGGCAACCATGCGGACCTCAAGGAGAATCAAAAGCGTGCCGCGCACTTCCACCGCGTTGCCGAGAAGGCCACCACCAGCGAGCGCAAGAAGGAGCTGAGTCGCTACTTCTCTGCTGGCTTTGCGGAGCTCGCAAAATCTAATCAGAAGATCGTGCAATGTCTTGCTGGCAACGACCTAGGCGATCTCGAATCACTACTGGATCGCTACGACGAGCTTGAGGCCAAGATTCGCAAACACGACGGTCCACTGGTCAAGCGCGAATGGATGACGATGAGCGAAGTCCGAAGGCTGATGGCCACAGACGCTCCTTATTGGACGGAGTCTCCCCGGATTTTACCGTTTGCCCGCAAGCACTGGGATCCCAGCCAGCATCCCAGCAGAGCTAGCCGCTCCCGGAATCCCAAGAACTGAGCGGCGCTCAGTGTTCTGGGGCCGGGAGTAACACCCGCTCTCCCAGACGCTCTTGATACGCTGCCACGATCCTTTCAACCTCGGCAACAGAATTCGAATGCAGCAGTTGGGCACGAAGTTCACGCGCCTCAGGCATCCCGGAGACGTAGGATTTGAAATACTTGCGCAGCACAGCGAACTGCTTGATCCCGTAGTAGACTTCATTGAATACCCGGCAGTGCTCCAAGAGCACCTGAAGGCGCTGACCGATAGGCACATCGTCGCGCCGCACATCCGGGTTGAACAGCCATGGGTTGCCAAAAATCGCCCGCCCCAGCATCATTCCCTCAATCCCATGCAAGGTGCACAGCTCATCTGCCTGTCGAATACTGGTCACGTCTCCGTTGCCGAAGATCAGCGCATCTGAGCCTGCGCTGTTCCGCACCTCTGCTGCCACTGCGAGTTCCTCCCAGCGCGCTGGCACCTTGGACATTTCATCGCGAGTTCGTGCGTGCAGTGTGATCGCCACAGGATCTGTCTCAAGCAACGCTCCCACCCACTCCCGCGTCTCGACCCGCTCATACCCCAAGCGCGTCTTCACCGTGACCGGTAGCTCACCTGCGCCCTGCTGCGTAGCGCGAATAATCGCCTGCGCTCGCGCTGGCTCCCTGATCACGTTCGCACCGGCCCGTTGCTTATCCACGTTCTTATCCGGACAACCAAAGTTAATGTCGATGCCATCGAAGCCCAGCTCTACGCACAGTTCTGCGGTCTCCGCAAATTCTTCCGGCTGCGCCCCAAAAATCTGGGCCACGACCGGCCGCTCACAATCCTCATACCAAAGATCGGGTAGCAGCTTTTTCCGGCCGCGGGAGCAAAGCCCCGCGCACGAGACAAACTCCGTAAAGCACACGTCCGGTTTGCCATATCGCGCGACAATCCGGCGAAATGCGGTATCGGTCACGCCGGCCATCGGCGCAAGCAACATAATTGGTTTCTCCAACTTGGCCCAGAAACCCGTTCCCATCCGTTATCGTCCCCTTTATCCAATGTTACCCAACAGTTCGATCGCAAACACCCAAAACTGTACAGCTTCCGCATGACGCGGCATACCGACATATCCATAGTCATGCTGGCGCACAACGGTCTTCACTACAGCCGTCTGTGCCTCAACAGCATCCTGCTGTCCGATCCCCTTCCCGCCGCGATGTTTCTGGTCGACAACGGATCCTCGGATACTACCAGCCAGCTGTTTGCGGGGTTCGCAAAACGGGCTAGCCAGCGTGGCATACACGTGGACTGGTGGCGCAACGAAGAAAACCGCGGCTGCTCTGCCGCGCGCAACGATGCTTGGGCAAAGGCCGAGACCGAGTATGTCATGTTCTTAGACAACGACACCGTCGTGCGACGCACGGACTGGCTGCAGATTCTGGCCGGTGAACTAGAGGCAGACAGCAGCGTGGGCCTAGTGGGGCCCAAGCTACTCTATCCACACGTACCTCATCCGATTCAGTGTGCTGGCATACGCTTTAATCCGCAAGGACGTGTGAGATTTCGCGGCAGAGGCGCGGCGCAGCACGTTGCGGAGTTCGCTAAACCCGCCATGGTCGATGCCCTGATCAGCGCCTGCTGGCTGATGCGCAACTGTCTCCGCGAGAAAATCGGCTATCTGGATGAGCTATTCCATCCAGTTCAGTACGAGGATTTGGACCTCTGCTTTCGCGCGATCCAGGCCGGGTACAGCTGCCGCTATACGCCGGCGACAGAGCTGTATCATTTCGAGGGTAAGTCCACGGCTGCCCCGGGCCCAGCGACCTATCATCGTGTGATCGCTGCCAACTCGACCAAGTTTCGCCAGAAATGGCGCGATACGATCCGGGCCTTGCCACCGGACCCGGCCGACTACCGCTGGCTCTCGGATGAGGAACTTGGGCTCAGTGATGACATCGATCTGAGCCTAGACGAATGACGGTCTGGCTGCACGGATGGGGAACGACTCCCGCGGTCTGGCGACATTTAGACTGCGTTGCGCCGGGCGATGTGGTTGCGGACTTCGCAGCAGCAGCCTCGGTCGACGCGCTCCGCGACGTCGTCACGCAGTTGTTACTCCCGCGGCCACGAGCAAGCATCGTTGCCTGGTCACTGGGTGCCACGCTGGCGATGGAGCACCTTAGCCAACGCGCCCACGTCCAGCCCCTGACTGTAATCGGAGCCACGCCATGCTTCTGCAACCTGGATGGCAACCCAGGCTGGCCCATACGCACCGTGGACCGGATGATTCGGCGGCTCGAACGGGATTACACGCCGGTGCTCACAGACTTTCTTGACCAGCTTCCCAGTGCTCCGCAGGGCGCGCTGTGGCAGGAAATTCGCGGCTCCCTGCTGGAGAATCGGGGTTTCTCCAAAGCCGGGGCCGCAGCTGGGCTACACTATCTTCGCGACACGGATCTACGCCAAGCCATTAGGACCTACGAGGGCGACATTTCCTGGATCTGCGGGCAGCGGGATACGATCGCACCTCCCGAAGCCGCGCAACTTGCTGTGCGAGCACAGGACAGCATCCAACTTCTAGATTGCGGGCATCTTCCGCAGCTCGACTGCCCTGCCTTGCTCAGCCGCCTGTTGGAGCACGGCGCATGATTGCGAACTCCGCAACCGTACAAGCTCGGTTTAACCGTCATGCCCAGAGCTACGACGATGTCACGCCGGTGCAGGCTGCGCTGGGAACCAACCTGCTACGGCTCGCCGTCGAAAGGCTTTCCTCGCCTCCAGCCCGGGTTTTGGATCTTGGCTGCGGCACGGGCCGCTTGACTGCTGAAGCCGCAGCGCGATGGCCTAATTCCGTTATTGAAGCAGTCGACTGCGCACCTCAGATGACCGTGCGTGCTGCGGAGCGCTGCCCACGCGCACACATCAGCACAGAAGATGCTCTTCACTATCTATCACGCAACCGAGACGGGAGTGCGGATTTGCTTCTGGCCAACGCTGTATTCCAATGGCTTCCCGATCGTCCGCGTCTTTTCGGACAACTGCGCCGAGTGCTCTCAGAGAGGGGCCTCTTAGCGTTCTCGACCTTCGGCCCGGAAACGTTTTGCGAACTCCGCAATGTTCTCTCAACCATCGTTCCGGACCGAGAGCTACTACACCTTCCGTCCGTCGAGGTGTGGCAGCAGCATCTCGCAGACGCGGGCTTCCACGCGACCTTTTGGGCCTTGAAGGAAGCTCAGACCTACCCGAGCGCCGGAGCATTCTTGCGCACCTTGCAGCGTAGCGGCGCCAGCTACGCTGAAGGCCACAAACCTTTCACACGCAGAAACTTAGAAGATATTGTAGCCGCTTATAACAGCAGTTATGCTAGCGCCTGCGGTGGGGTTTACGCGACCTATTCAACGATTTCCTGCCTTGCGGAGCCTGCTGTGCAGTAGAGCGCCTGACTTCGGAAAAACGAGGCACAGCAAAGATGCGAAAGAATCGGTGTTGTGGCTGCTACGGTTCTCCGTTATTCCTGCTACGTCTAGTCTTCAACGAATGCGGCGAGACTTGGAAAATATATGAGCACATTGGCACTGATTGTAAGTAGCGATACACCGCGACCCGATCAGATTTTCGCACAATTGCCAAAGCTAAATCTCTGGAGAGATTCAAGTCTAGCCATAGAGGGTGTACTGGACTCTTGGCTCGAAGGCACTTTAGCGTATCACAAGGCTCTGCGAGAAATCCTTGAGGGGTACGGCGTTCGTCTTGCGTCCCTTGCCCTAGGAGATGTCCTTCCGGATCAGGCAGATTAGCCCGGGTTTTGCGCGAGGCTGGAGAAGGCGACGGTTCTGGCCACGCGACTCGGTTGCCCAGCTGTTTCAGTTGTCTGCGGATCACAGAAAGGCTGGATCACCCGTGCATATTTCATCGAGTGGATGGCAGATAATCTTACCAAATTTCGGCGCAAAGATGCCACAGGCGTGAAAGTATTATTGAGGAATCATCTAGACCATGGCAACGCGTTTGATTGTCTGGAGATCTGCCAGTATGTCGCGCACGCAAGAATCGGCATCTCGCTATCCACACATGCCTGCGCCAAGTCACGGGACGGATTCATCGATGGCGTTCTCCGCGCTGCGCTTCCGTGGCTTCACCTCGTGACTCTCGCTGATAGGTCAGCGAGCGGCGAGCCAATTCCGCTTGGCGATGGAATTATTCAGCACGAGCGGATCATTGCGTTCTTAGATAGATCTGGATACGGTGCGTATGTAGGCGTGTGGGCAGACGACCTATGGCGTCTGTACCCTGAAAATTAGGAGTTTGCTCGGACATTGGACGCCTGCGCAGAATTGTGACGGAGTGAGGAAGAGCCCAAGAAGAAGGCTAGATCGGGCTTGATTGCACAGCGGCCTGAGGCTATGTAATGAACGAACCTTGGACTCTTTGGCATGCCCCGTCGCGGATTTACACTGATCGAACTTCTCGTGGTGATCGTGATCATAATGATCCTGATGTCGCTGTTGCTACCGGCACTAGCCACTGGCCGCGAGCGTGGGCGCAGTACCGCGTGCACCAATAATCTAAAGCAACTGGCGTTGGCGACACACTCCTACGCGGATATCCACGACGGCTGGGCCATTCCAGCGGACTTAGACAGGAGCTCGGCCTATCACCCGTGGCAGGACTATCTGCATGAAGAAGAGGGTATGGCTGCGGGGTCCTTTCGCTGCCCAACCATGACTTTAGGTATTAATCCGTTTGGCGCGTACGGCTCGGACCCTTTATCCGAAGTAGGCTATATCATGAACTGTCACCTACCCGGCGGCTCGAACTGGTCAATTTTAGGTAGCAGTATCACTGCCTCGCAAACCAGAGCCCAAGGCTGGACCAACACCTATGACGATCCAGTGCGGCTGGCGGCAATCGTAAACAGCTCTGAGAAGCTCCATCTCATGGATGTGGTCGAGGAACTGGCATTCTCCAGCAGTAATCTTGGCGTAATTCGCGATGAACAGACCGACTATGGCACCTTGGGCACACCGCCTGGTGGATCGGATCGGCAGGTCGGCTACCATCATAATTATGCGTTTAATGCTCTGTTCGGCGATGGCCACGCAGAGCGTCTGACGCAGGCAGCCCCGGATTCGTGGTGGGTAATTGAGTGATTCATGAGCGGGACAGTTTCGGGAGTATCTTTGGTTCTATCCCGCTTGCCCCGAGCTCTGACTGCTCGTATTTCCCCGGGCGCCCCAGTACCGCCAGAGCCTTTCGCGTACGCGACGATGTCACGCCTGAATTTCTCGAGTCTGCGTTGAACCGCGGCTATCGTCGGTGCGGTGATATCTACTACCAGCAGTTCTGCAGGGCATGTAATCTCTGCATCAACTATCGCGTGCTTGTGGAGCCGTTTACGCCCACGAAGTCGCAGAAGCGCGTGGCTCGCCGCGGCCAGTGCATCGAGTCGCGTGTGGGACCGCCTGTTCCGAGCAACGAAAAGGCAGCGATCTACCTGGCGTATCAGTATCAGCAGCACCATATGAAGCCGATTGCAGGGACGGAAAGCAAGGAGTTTGACAGAGAAGATGCGCTCACTACGATGCAGTTTCAAATGTACCAGAATCCATCATCGACCAGTGAGCTAGAGCTTTTTTTGGATGGCAGATTGGTAGGATTTGGCATCTTCGACGTGGCGATGACGAGCGCATCTGCGGTATATTTTGTGTATGATCCGGAGTTTTCCCGGTACAGCCTTGGCACGCTCGCGATTTTGCGCGAGTTGGCCTGGTGCAAGCAACAGGGTATCGCAGCGCTGCAACTGGGGTATTTTATACCTGGACACGCCAAGATGTTGTACAAACAAAATTTCCAACCGGGAGAGTATTTGCACCGTGACACCTGTGAATGGCGCACCACGCCCCCAGACCTTCTTGGCTTTTAAGCTGAAATCATCTCAGCTTTTGCTGCCCATTGCCATGCTGGTACTCCTTGGCCTCATGGCCTCAGCAGTAGATCGACCGCCCTCCCCACTCCTGCACCGACTGAAAATAGCGAGAGATGATGCCCAGTCCTTGAAGCAGGCCTGGACAACTGTGTTGGACGAGATTGGCATCGATCAGGCCTCCCGAGACCAGCCACCGCCCAATCAGCAGGCGCTTGCGGAGTTCGCAAAGGACAGCGATGGCATTTTGACGGTCACGCCGATTCCGGGCGGCATTCAGCTGGATATCGACCGCGTCATTGCTCGCCGCCGAAGCCGTGAGTCGCGAAAGCAACTGCGCGATAAATTGGGCGCGTGGTTCCCCTCCCTATCAGAGCGCTCCGATGAACGCTATGGCCTGCGATTCTACACGGCGGGTCCAGAGGGCAAGGCTCAGCCTTGGGATAAATCGCAACTACCGTACGAGTTGGTGGTTTGTATCCACGGGCTAGACGACACGGGGCGAATCTGGCGACAGACGATCGGGGAAATGGTCAAGAGCGGTCACACGGTCTGTCGGTTTGATTATCGCAATGACCAAGCGATCGCCACCTCTGCCGCCGACTTTGCCGATGCGCTCTTTAGCCTTGGCGCACGCGGCGTGACCCAAGTGCGAATTGTCGCGCACAGCATGGGCGGACTTGTCTCGCGGGAGATGCTGACCCGGCCGGGCCTCTACGCGGGCGATGGAACCGGACGCGATGGACGCCCGGCGGTGACGCAGCTGATCACAGTCGGCACGCCGCACAAAGGCTCCGGCCTGGCTCGGGTCAGCTGGGCAACAGAGGTGAAGGACCAACTGGTTCGCACCTGCAGCGGTGAGGGGGTGCTATTTGGATCGTTCTTTGACGGCCTGGGTGAAGCTCGAAACGATTTACTGCCTAGCAGTGTTTTTCTAACGACTCTAAATGCACGCGCACACCCGAAAAATGTTAGGCTCACCTGTATTGCGGGAGTAGCCAGTCCGATTCGCTCGGGCAAGATCAAGTCCACCACAGAACGCCTGCGCGCGTCTCTGCCCCGAAGCCTACACAGCGTCTGCACCGATGTGGAGCAGCAACTTACTGAGGTGGTAGAAGGCGCCGGTGATGGCTGCGTATCCCTCGAATCAGCCCACCCCGGCGTAGCTGACCAACCGGTGGTAAAGGCAAATCATGTAACCATGCTGTTAAATCTAAATCCGCTGTCGAAAAAACTAGCAGCGGCTATCCCGGTGATTCTAGACCGACTCAGCCAGGATTGAACGACGCGGCCGATGCTCACTTGCATCGGCTTTGCCCCACCACTAAAGTTCCGGCCTGCGCTTGTCACCTTTTCCAAACTCCATTGCGTGCCAAATGGCTTATCGATTTTTCCTTCTTCTTGTGCTAGCTAGCTGGGCCTGCGCACAGAGCAGTGACAAGAAGTACCGTGAGGTCACGCTTCAGGCCTTGCAAGGTGTTTGGGCGCTGGATGAGCAAAAGCCTAGCGAAGGGGAAATCATGGTGGCGATGTGGCGCAAGCACGGCGCACCAGAGACCCAGGTCAAGGAACTGGAGGCGAGAATCGCAAATGGTGACATGCCAAAGCGAACGGTCACGCTGACATTCCGCGGCAACATTATGACGGTCGCAGGGATGTCGAGTGCGCACAGCGGCAGTCAGGCCTCCTCTAGCCGCTTTAACTTGGCAGAGGACCGCATGGAGTTCGACGCGCCGAACCAGCCAGGTGCCAAACTGAAACTGGGCCGGACGACCTTGCTCTATGTGGCAGACGCCGTGCCGAAGATGGGGCTCCCAGCTGTACGATATTTATACAGGCGAGTCGAGAAGGGGCGGGATGCGGCCTCACTTGGCGATCGCGAGGCATTCGTCACAGGAAGAATTAAACAACTAGCCCAGCTGGCTTTTCCAGAGCACCAAAACGTGACCTGGCAGGTGATGGATATGCGCCACCGTGGCCCAATCTCCGACATTGTCGTAGTGCCGCAGCCAAATACGCCCGGCTTCCCACAGATGCTTTTTCTGCTGTCATTCGAGTCTGGCTGGCCGGAGCAGATTGATGCAATCTATGGCTATCAAGGCAATAAGTTCGTGCTGATCAGTTCGGGCGCGGGAATCCAGGATGGCCAGTACCCGGCAATCCTTTCACCAGAATGAGCTTCCGGGGGACCTTGACCACCGGGGACCTCGCGATATCGTTTCCTACATAACGGGCAAACCAAGAAGCGCGTCCGTTTTTCAATTTTAAATCTTCAGTGGAATCGCCATGTGTAAAGCTGCCGGCCTCTTTTGTTTCATCCTGCTTACCGTTGGGTGCACGTCTACCAAAGTGAACACCGCCTCCAGACTGGATGCCAGCGAAGGTATGTCACAGGAGGACCTGGAATACCAACTGTACAAAGCGCGCGACCGCGAGTTAGAATTGCAACTGCAGTATCAGTCGGCGCTGGCTGTGGCCCAGAACTCAGTGGATGCCTTGACCGAGGCTAAGAACGATGACGAACACCGCCTGGCCCTTGCCAACATGCGGGCGCTCGAGAACGAAGTCGCAGAAGCAAGCATTGCCCTCGGTCAGACACGCGATCAGATCAGCCTGCTCGGCGGCAAGATTTCGCAGGTGAAGCATCGCCAAGGTGGTCCGCGCGCTGTCAATGGCGTCTTTGTGGTGGATATGCGCGGGGCAGAAGACGCATCAGTGAGTGGGGAGATAGCTGAGGCAGGTGCACCTGCCATGCCCGCTGCCGAGAAACCAAAACGTGCGGAGACCGTTAACCCGCCAGTATTAGATCCAGCTTCCGCCCCAGTATTGGCTGACAGTCAGCGTGCCGCGCAAGAAGCACCTGCACTAAAGCAGGAAGGCTTTTCGGCTTCGGAGAGCAAGGAGCAAACAGCGCCGGCCAAGCAGAAGCCAGCGAGGCAGGAAAACCGCATGTGGTGGCAGCGCCGCGGGTTCTGACCCACGAACACGATCGGCCAAAAGTCAGCGGGAAACCCAGCCAAGTTCTGACAGCCAGCTACCCTTCTCAAGTTCGGTCTCTTCGACCCGGCCGTCCAGAAACAGGACGGTAAAGCGCTTGTTTTTCTCACTTGGTGGCTCATAGGCAATCACGCGCACTTGGGCATCCTCGTCATGTAGCACGATCCCGCTGCCGACAAAGGCATAGGGGCGATCGGTTTGCGGACTCCGCACCATGGTTTCGTCGTCGATATATCCCTCATTCTGCAGGGATTCGAAGCTGAGCGGCAGGCGATCGTCGTGCTCGATTGCATAGAGAAAAAGCTGAGCTCCGAGTTTTCGCAGGCTGCGAATCACGGAGTCATCCGCCGCCGCCTGCTGCGCGGCTCGCTCGCGGGCTTCTGCCGCGCGGCCTATCTGTTGGGCGATCAGCCCAATCACGGTCTGCTTGGTGCCACGAGAGAAGCGGGTCTTCATCACCCCATTCCCACTCGTGTAACGACAGGTGACAAGTAACTGCTCATCCCCTCGCCAGCTCTCCCAGTCGGTCGGCTCCGGACTCTCCACAAACTGTGCGTACGCGTCACGCAGCTTCACAATCTGAGCGCTCAGTTGCTGTGCTAGATATGCGAAGAGGAGCCCGTCATCAGTGATGGCCTTGGCCAACTCCGGCGGGCCACCCGGCTCAGAGATAGCCTCGGTGACGATGGCCTGGGTGGTGCCAATCAACAGGACCCCGTGCTTATAGGCGATTGTCGGGCGAAACGGAATGGGAAGGGGGAGCGGTATGGTGATTGATTGGACCGAGAAGTCCTCAATCTGGCCGGACTGCGCGCCAAACTTTAGCGCCCGCTCTTCTAAGGCTTGAAACAACCGATCATCGGTGCAGGCGACGACTAGGAGAAATTCGGTGGATGGCACGCTCACGAAGCGCTCTGGCTTTCCCCACTTCTTGGCTGCATCCGGATCGACAGTTGCGAACATCGCAACGCCCTCGACGGATTGCAACAGGGCTTCCACGTCAAACTCGTGCACGGCAGCGGTCGCTTGCCATTTTTTGATGGCGTCCGCGTTGAGGAACGGCAATGGATGCTCATTCAGCCGCTGCAATCGGCCCCATAGCTGCTCGCCGTCCAAGGTTTCGCCCACCGCGCACAAGGCGTTTTCTGGGGCGTAGCGAACCAAATCCTGGATTCGGCCAGTGGTATCAAGGCGACATCCAGTCAGGACTGCCCGGACATGCTGCAGCCCATCGTCTGCTTCCTTGATGCTTACGCCCATTCCCGAGACCTCGAGGTCCCGGGCTATCTTGGTCCAGATCTCTAGCTGCTCAGAGGAATCTGTGCCCAGAAAAATGCGCAGCACCTTGACCAGATCAGTGCTGAACATAACCAGATCTGCCTCAGCATCGAGGAATTGCAGCGGTGAGGCGGGGGCTGCTTGGTTCTGCGCGTGAAGCGGAAACAAAAACAGCACCGAGACCACGACGGCTGCGTGAAGAGACTTGAACGGTATTGCGGTCATGCACGGACAGTATCCCGTTCCGTGATCTCAGAAAATCAATCGACCGACTTGATAAACATTTAAAGAAACCTTATGATAGTATTTGAAACCTTAGGAAACCATGAGGGCAGTTATGAACAACGATTCACTCTCACTCAAAGCCGTGACTTTGATCGTTTTGGTCGGGGCAGTAGCCTTCATGATCTCGCATCTCAGTCCGTGGCTTGCGCCGTTGTCTCTGATCTACCTCTGGTCCGCGGGAAAGCTTAGCTTGTGCAGCCGACCGCGCGTGGCGCTGCGCGCTGGCTTTGTCCTCGGGATGTTGGTGTATGCCGTCCACCTTAGGTTCTTTTGGGGAATCTTTGGCGCTGGTGCAATCGCGCTTTGGGGGATCATCAGCGCTTGGCTGGGGCTGTTTGCCGCGGCGGCCTGCCTCGCGCGGGTCTCGCTGCCACGCACTGCCTTTCACCTCTCACTGCCGATCCTGTGGCTGGCCTGCGAGTACACGCGTTCAGAGCTGTATTATCTGCGTTTCTCTTGGGGGGCACCATCCTACAGCTGGCATGCCTACCCAGGCGTAGCTGGCTGGATCGGGATGTATGGACTTTCCGCATTAGTTCTGGTGCTGCTCGCCCTGCCCCGCACATGCGGTGCAAAAGGGAGATGGGCGTTGCTCTTTCTGATCTGTGGGACGATCAACGTGGCCGCATCAAACCCGTATGTCGCTGGCGTACAAATAGAGTTTGAAGAAGAGCCCACGATTCTCGCAGCCTTGGATCGGCTGTATGAGGAGCATCCGGCGGTGGATATCGCGGTTCTGCCGGAGTACACCCTGCAAGGCGAGGTTCCAGACAGCATCCTGGATTGGTGTCGGGAGCACGGCGTCTACTTGGTGGTCGGCGGAATGGTCAAGCTAGAAGACGGCTACAACAACACGGCCTTTGTGGTTTCACCAGAGGGAGCGGTGGTCCACAGCCAGGGAAAATCCGTGCCTATTCAGTTCTTCAATGACGGTTTCCCGGCCAAGACGCAGCAAGTTTGGAACTCGCCCTGGGGCGCGATCGGCATCTGCATCTGCTACGACATGAGCTACACGCGGGTGACGGATGAATTGATCCGCCAAGGCGCACAAGCCTTGATCGTGCCGACCATGGATGTAAAGGAGTGGGGGGAATACGAGCATCGCCTGCATGGCAAGGTCGCGCCGATTCGCGCAGCCGAGTATCGCGTTCCTATCATGCGCGTCTGTAGTTCGGGAATCTCACAACTGATCACGGCTGACGGAAAGGTGGTCGCCACGGCCAGCTTTCCGGGCCGCCTAGAGACACTCGGTGGGCAGCTAGAGATGTCTGACAACCCGCGGCTCCCTCTGGACCGTTACCTCGCCATCCCCTGCCTGGTATTCGGGGTACTCATCATCCTGGCTTGCTACCTGCGTCGTGTGCGACCCCAGCTACTGGCAGAATCGAATGATTCGCAGCAAAGCTGAAGTCAGTCCAAGATTCGTTGCAGGGGAATCAGCTGACGCGGCGGGGCGAAGAGCTTTTGCTGGCTTGACGAGTAAAGAAAACCGAGTAGCCTAGTCTTCTTGGCCGCTGAACAAAGGCACGCCATAGGCGCGGCTTGAAAGGATAAAGAGTGTGCATGATTCGGGGAAGGACATGGTCTGGATGATTGCTCTATTCATGATGACTCTGACGGCCCGCGCCAATGTTGGTGGACAGGCTACCGGGGTTTACCTGTCTCCAGAGCAGGTCGCATCCCTGTCACAGGGGATTGCTACCGTGAAGATCGAGCGCGTGATTCCGGTGCTACTGAATGGCCATGTCTGGACGGAAGCACACTGCGCAGTCAATGAGACCTGGAAAGGTGAGCCAGCGGCGAATGTGATCGTGCGTCAGGCAGGCGGAACTCTGGGGGAGCTTCGCACACAATCGGGGCCGCGACCAGATTTTATGCCAGGAGAAGAGTGGCTGTTGGCAATGGTGCCATCCCCAGCCGGTGACTGGACATTGCTTGGTTTGGTGCACGGGGCTTGGAGACTCTCGGGAAACGAGGCAACCCGCGACTACGCAGGTGTGATCTTTGCGGCCCCGCCCCCGGCTGATATTGCGGAGGGCCGCTATGAGCACACCCCACTGACAGAGTTGCGCACGCGAATGAGCCCGCCCGATTTCGCTGCGATGGACACTCACGGGCAGCCTCGTGCTCCCAGCCAAGGAGACGAGGCCCCGAGGGAGGGGCTGCTCATGCACATAGCGCCCCCAACAGGCTCTGGGACGGAGGCGGTAGGAGGCGAGCAAGCCGCCTTGCTTCCACAGCGATCGACAACGCAGCCGGTTGCCGTTCGGCTCTTGCTGCTGGGACTCTTTTTAGTCCTGCTCTTTCTTATTGTCATCGGCTGTCGGCGGTCCTGTCGATGAAACGCGCGCTGCCGCTTTTGGCGATGCTTCTCTTGTGCGGCCAGACCTTTGCCTATCTGCTGACGGGATGGACCCCACAGAATCCAGGAGCCCCGATCTGGAATTATGACGCGCAGTCACCAGCGGGATTCTTCCACAACGGAAAGCTCATCTACCACATCATCACTTCCGGCACACACACAGTCAACAGCACAGATCGCATCCACAACATCCTGAATGCATTCCAAACCTGGGAGGATGTCCCCACCGCCATGGCTGCATTTACTCGCGGAAGCGACGCGGTAGACGACAGCGACTTCTCAGTCGGCTACGCCACCGCCAGTCATACGACGCAGTGGGGAGGCAATCTGACGGGCTTCTCCGGACTCGCCACGGTGACGTGGGACGGGAACAACCACATCACCAATGCGGACGTAGCCTTCGCTCTCCTTAATCCAGTGACGAACGCAGCTTGGGGCGAGGAACTCGAGGCCACAGCGATTCATGAGATCGGCCACGCCATCGGCATTTCACATAGCCCGGATGCCCAAGCTGCCATGGGCTACATCGGCCCAATTCCTGGCGAGAATGATCAATTGGTCAACCGTCGTCTCGCCAGCGATGATGTCATTGGGCTATCGTTCGCCTATCCGTATTCAGGCTACCTGAGCACCGTCGGCACAATCACGGGCACCATAAAGGATGATGGCGGGACCGATATTCACAAGGGCCAGATTGGCGTCTTTGACGGTGCCGGCATTCTGGTTGCGACCACCCTTTCACGCCTCGGCGTGTACAAGATTGAAGGACTGCCGGAGAACACGTATACCCTCCGGGCATACCCTTCACAGACATCATCCTCACTGATCCAACAAGCTGGCACATTGCCGTGGACCACTGACGGCGCGGCCACCCAGTTTCTGCCCGGAGAGCCTCTGACTGTACAGGTCGATGCGAACACGGTGGTGCAGAACCTCACTGTCGTTTCGGGAACACCGACTCTGGTCTCGAGCTTTGCCTATCGCGACATCGGAGGCGCCCTCACCGCCGGGCGCTTCGTGTTTACAATCGAGCAGGGTGCGACCGCGACCATCGGCATCAGCGGGATGAATTTCCCGACGCAGCTCTCTGAGTTGGGCGATTTCATTTTGAGCGGCCCCGCGGATATCAGCTTGGTCGGGCCAAGCTTCCCACCCGCGTTCTCCAATACCACTGTCGCCTATGACGTGACGGTCGATCCTACCGCTGCGCTCGGCTCACGCGCGCTGCAGCTTATCACCGACGCTGGAGAAGAGACCATGGTCTTTGGCTTTGTTGAGGTGACCAGCACCGGTTCTATCGCGGCGGCAGATGGGTTCGCACCACCACCGGGAGGAAACATCAATCCAAGCACCCGCATGCCCATGCAGCAGTTTATGCTGACCGCCGCAGATGAACTGGTGCGGCTTCGTAAATTCACCATAACCAATAGTGGCACAGGAAGTCCAGCCAAAATCACAGACGTGGAGATCTACTTGGACTTCAGTGGCGACGGCAACTTGGACGGAGATGATACGCTGGTCGGGGCTGGCAACTTCGAGGGAGGCTCAACCGCAGAAATATTGGCCCATCACACGGTGCTGGCTGGAGCGTCCGATAGCCTACTGGTGGTCTATCATTTCGACGCCGCGGTGTCGACGGGCGAGACCTATCAGAGCCAAATAACCACAGTCGCGGCAAACGGCGTGATCTCCGGCCGCGACATCACCCCTTCGGGCTTGCCAGTAAGCGGAAACGTCCATCAAGTGGACCTGAATACGGATCACACGCTTTCCGTCTTCACGGTCGGCAATGGAAGCCTGTACGGCCCTGTCATCCAACTGGTTCCAGACGGAAACGGGATTTTTCCTCTCGCCGCGATCCCCGATCAGAACCACTACTTCAGCGGCTGGACCGGTGACTACACTGGCTTCGAAGACTTTCTGGACATCCAGAATGTCACCAGCGATATCACTGTGACTGCGAACTTCAGCTTTGGCATCGGTTCTTTTCCATACTACGAAGGCTTCGAAGACGGACTTGGGGTCTGGAGCAACGACGGTGGTGATGACTTCGACTGGACGCTTCATTCTGGCGCGACGCTTTCCGATCCGACCGGGCCCGATGGAGCGCAGGATGGCACCAACTACATCTACTTAGAGGCCAGTGATCCGAACAACCCTGCAAAGACCGCCCTGCTCCTGGCTCCGTGCAGCTTTCGCACCGCCGTCGCTCCCAGCATGGCCTTCCAATACCACATGCATGGCATGCACACCGGCTCCCTATTCCTGGAAGTTTCGACCAACTTGGGCGAGACCTGGAACACGGTTTGGAGTTTGAGTGGCGATCAAGGGAACTCCTGGTTCAGCGGCTCAGCCTCGCTTACCGCCTATGCCGGGCTCGACAATGTTCTGCTACGGTTCCGCGGCGTGACAGGCAGCGATTTTCTCAGCGACATAGCCGTGGACAACATCAGCATCGAGGATTCCACCCAGCCCGCATTGCAGCTGACGGTCGCTACCCCCACGTTCTCAGAGAATGGCGGAAGCTCGTTGGCGACAGTCAGCCGCAATGGCGATACCACAGCGGCTCTCGGAGTCAGCCTAAATTCCGGAGATACGTCTGAGGCGACCGTTCCGGCCAACGTTAGCATCCCCGCCGGACAGGCCAGCACCACGTTTATGGTCAGTGCCGTTGATGACACGATTCTGGATGGCCCCCAGACTGTCACAATCGCGGCTACAGCGGTGGCATATCTGGATGGACAACAGACCGTAGAGATCACTGACTTTGAGACACTGAGCCTCACCATTAACGAAGACACTATTTCCGAAGAATGCGGTGTCGCTACGGCTACCGTGGAACGACATAACGCGGACATCACGGCAGCGCTCACGGTCACGATTGAGACCAACGATGAGACAGAGGTTTCCATTCCAATCTCCGTAGATATTCCGGCAACCCAGGCAAGCACCACCTTCCCAGTGAGCGGAATCCCGGACGCGATCAGCGACGGAACACAGACCGTCACCATTACTGCGTCGCATTTCGACTACGCCGTCGCAGGTGTCGATACGGTAGACGTCATCGACACCGAGCCACCGTCCATCACCTGCCCAGCAAGCGTAACCATCAGCAACGACGCCGGAATCTGCGGTGCCATCTTCACTTACACGCCGCCGGTCGGCACCGACAACTGCCCCGGTGCCATCACCACCCAAATCGCCGGGCTTGGCTCAGGCGCGACCTTCGCACTCGG
>Ga0115567_10001613_pt1 | contig 22522 bp, 22 predicted proteins | sample COGITO_mtgs_1204_2_FD_88679 | JGI IMG/M metagenome (GOLD analysis project Ga0115567, IMG submission 88679) | Pelagic marine microbial communities from North Sea - COGITO_mtgs_120412 | ecosystem: Environmental > Aquatic > Marine > Epipelagic | place: Germany:Helgoland, sampling site Kabeltonne... | reverse complement strand
CTTACGACAATAACCACAGGTAATATCTGTAAATATATTAACCACATACTTTTCATTATCGGCTTTGTATTCAATTACATCGTCTTTAAACTCTGCCAAACCGTCTAAACGCACACTGCCAAGGGCATCTTCGGTAACATTGCGCATACCATCTTCAATATTAAAAATACGGGCTTGCAACAAGTATTTCGCATCGTCACTAATATAAAATAAACCTTTCTCAGTCATTACTTGCAATAAACCGGGTACGGGGGCATCACCCACCGAACTTATCCCCATTCCTAAGGCAGCTTGTAGCTTGGCTTTTACTTGAGCGTAACTTGCGGTTTCATCTGCAGCAGACAGATTAAAACTAAGGGTGAGTATCAATCCGCTCAAAACAGTGATAATTTTTTTACACTTTTTCATAGACTTTCCAAATAGTTACATTATTAATATGACCCTAAATAAGGGAAATAATTTCAAATTCACCGGTATATTCTAACGGATTACGTTTTTCAAACCAAACAGTTCAGTCAACCTACAACTACTTTTTATTTTTGTATTGGTAAAATATAGCTATTTCTTTAGCTAGTTCGGTTTTTAACTCATTCCCTAAAATACTCATCAGCCCCTGGGATGGTGTTCTGCCACCAGCTTTTGCAATCGCTCAGTCGCCACATGAGTATAAATTTGCGTGGTAGATAAATCACTATGTCCCAACAACATTTGTACTACACGTAAATCTGCTCCGTGATTGAGTAAGTGAGTCGCAAAGGCATGGCGCATAGTGTGTGGGGATATATCAGTTTGAATATTAGCAATTTGGCTGTAGAGCTTAATACGATGCCAAAATGTTTGCCGGGTCATCGCCACACCACGTTTGCTAGGGAAAATAATATCACTTTCAGACTTAAGTAACGCGCCCCGCCCTTGTTTTAAAAAAGTAGCAACCCAGTCAACCGCATCTTCACCAAGGGGCACCAGTCTTTCTTTATTGCCTTTACCAATCACTCTTACCACACCTTGTTGGAGACTCAATTGATCTAATCGTAAACTCACTAACTCTGTCACTCGCAAACCCGTGGCATACAACACCTCTAACATGGCTTTATCACGCAGTTGTATGGGGTCGTCGATTTTAGGCGCATTTAATAAATCAATGACCTGAGATTCGGTCAATGTTTTAGGCAGTGATTGTGGAAGTTTAGGATTTTGTAACAGGCTAACGGGATCATCACTGCGTATTTTTTGTCGAAGCATAAATTGGCACATGCTACGTAAGCTGCTCAAAAAACGTGATGTGCTGCGTTCAGATAATCCGCTGTCATAACGCGTAGCTAGGTATTGATCTAGTCTATCTTTTTCAAAATCAACCAATTGCACTGACATGCCGGCGTCACTTTGCAGACCAAGATACAGGGCAAACTTAGTTAAATCAGAGCGATAGGCACTAAGGGTGTTTTCACTTAATCCCTTTTCGAGCCACATAGCCTCAACAAAATCTTCGATTTGGCTAGCGTCGGCATTATTTAACGCCATAAAAGTGTGGCTTTATGACGTAAAAAAAATTTAAAGTGATACAACACTATCTTCACCGCACTGCCAACAAAGCTCAAAATTAGCCGCATTTGTCTCATGGCATTTAGCACAAACCCAAGGTGATTGGTCTATTGGTTGAGATTCAAATTGGTCTATAAACTGCTGTGCTTTGGGCAACCACTCAGGATCACTGATCCATACTTCGGGTAATACATCCATGGGTGATAATTCACCCATGGCACCTATGGAAAATTCGTTTTTCACAAAACAAGGAATGCCTTTTTCATCAAGCAACTGTTTGATTTGAAAGACCATAAAGCGATCAAAATGGCTGTAAACTTTATTCAAGACTGTGCCTAATTTTGGAGGTTAATTAATCCATATCAATCGAAACATTCGATAACGAGCCAAGCTGATTGCCCTCATCCGAATCTAGTTTAATCATCAAACGTAAATCATTGGGTGAGTCGGCATGATGGATAGCATGATCTAAGGTGATTTTACCCCCTTTATACAAGTCATATAAGGCCATATCAAAACTCTGCATGCCCATTTCTTTACCTTTTCTCATGGCTTCTTTCAGGCCACCAATTTCGTTACGCTGAATAAGGTCCGTGACCAGTGGCGAGTTAAGCAATATTTCGATAGCCGCCACTCGACCTGTGCCATCTGGCGTGGGTACCAACTGCTGAGCGACAATAGCACGCATATTCAAACTTAAATCAAAGCGTAATTTTTCATGTTGATCTGGCGGTGCCAAATGCATAATACGTTCAATCGCTTGATTGGCATTGTTGGCATGCAATGTCGCTACACATAAATGTCCAGTATCAGCAAAAGACATGGCGTATTCCATGGTTTCCATAGAGCGTATTTCCCCAATCAAAATTACATCTGGGGCTTGGCGGAGTGAACTTTTTAATGCGTCGTCAAAGGACTTAGTGTCTATGCCTACTTCTCTTTGAGTAACCACGCAATTACCATGTTCATGTACAAACTCTATGGGATCTTCGATGGTCAGAATATGCCCTTTTGAGTGTTGATTTCTATGGCCCATCAATGCGGCTAAAGAAGTGGATTTACCTGTACCTGTCGCTCCCACAAATAACAGCAGTCCACGTTTGGACATGATCACTTGTTTTAATATTTCTGGTAAGCCAAGTTCTGAAACTTGAGGGATTTGCGTAACAATTCGCCTCACTACCATACCAGCCATATCTCGCTGCCAAAAGGCGCTACAACGAAAACGGCCTATTCCGTCACGAGCGATGGCAAAGTTGCATTCCTTGGTCAGTTCAAATTCATCCTTTTGCTTGTCGCTCATGGCGTCATGTACTAATGCAAGTGCATCTTCTTCGGTGAGATTACTACCGCCAACAGGTGTCATCTGACCATTCACTTTTGCACTAACTGGAAAACCGACTGTGACAAATAAATCTGATGCGCCTAGGCCTTCCATCTCTTCTAAGTAGGGCGTGAGTTCCATAATAAATTCCTAAAAGCTGGAGGTCGGTTTTTTATCGATAGATTTTGCCGCCGCATCTTGAGCCGTAATTAGCCCTTGTGAGACTAATCTCTGTAAACACTGATCCATAGTCTGCATCCCATGGGATTGGCCTGTTTGTATCACCGAATACATTTGTGGCACTTTATCCTCACGGATCAGATTTCGAATTGCCGGAATACCCAGCATAATCTCATGTGCCGCTACCCTACCGCCGCCCACTTTTTTCAATAACGTTTGTGAAATAACCGCACGCAACGACTCTGATAACATAGAACGTATCATGGATTTCTCAGCCGCAGGAAACACATCAATTAACCTATCAATGGTTTTAGGCGCCGAATTGGTGTGCAAGGTTCCGAATACCAAATGCCCCGTTTCCGCCGCCGAGATAGCTAAACGAATGGTTTCTAAATCTCGTAATTCTCCCACCAAAATAATATCGGGATCTTCACGTAACGCAGAGCGCAGCGCATTATTAAAGCTGTGAGTGTCTCTATGGACTTCACGCTGATTGAGCACACAAAGTTTGTTTTCATGGACAAATTCAATGGGGTCTTCAATGGTTAAAATATGCTCACGTTTAGTAGAATTAATATGATCAACCATGGCCGCCAAAGTGGTACTTTTACCCGAACCTGTGGCGCCAGTTACCAGTATGATGCCCGTGGGCTGATTAATAATATCCTTGAATATTTGCGGTGCACCTAAATCATCTAAACTTAAAATTTCACTGGGAATGGTTCTTAAAACCGCAGCCGCACCACGGTTTTGCACAAAGGCATTCACCCTAAAGCGTGACAAGTCTTTTACTTCAAAGGAAAAATCAGTCTCGAGGTTTTCTTCATATTCCTTGCGCTGCTTGTCATTCATGATTTCAAAAATCAAAGCATGCACTTCTTTATGATCAAGGGCAGGTATATTTAATTTTCGCATTTCACCGTCGACACGTATGATTGGCGGCAAACCAGCAGAAAGGTGTAAATCAGAGGCTTTATTTTTAACACTAAAGGCCAAAAGTTCGGTAATATCCAAGCAATATTCTCCGTATATCATGTTGCAATATGGAAACCATAGCAGAACGACTCAAAAGCGTACAAAATACTGTCGAGCAATCTACCTTAGGTGCCCATCGTCCACCAAATTCGGTAAAATTGCTAGCAGTGAGTAAAACCAAACCCGTATCTGATATTGTGCAAGCGTATGAAGCTGGACAATGTTTGTTCGGTGAAAACTACGTGCAAGAAGGCGTTGAAAAAATACAAGCGTTACATGCACTTGATGATATTGTGTGGCATTTCATTGGTCCATTACAATCAAACAAGACCCGTTTGGTGGCTAAACATTTTGATTGGGTGCAAACACTTGATAGACTCAAAATAGCTCAGCGGCTGAATGATCAAACCTGCGTAAATAAAAAATTAAATGTGTGTATCCAAGTGAATATTGACAACGACGATAACAAAGCGGGCATAAGTGCAGAACAACTCAATGATTTTGCTAAAGCCATTTCAAAGCTGCCTAACTTAACACTTCGAGGGCTGATGACTATTCCTAAAGCCAATCAATCTGAAGCACAACAAGCCGCCAGCTTTGCACACATGACAGCATTATTTGAAGATATTAAGCAGCAGTATGTATCGGTCGATACGTTATCCATGGGCATGTCGCAAGATATGCAAAATGCTATAGATAACGGTAGTAATATGGTCAGAGTAGGTACAGCTATTTTTGGGTCACGCAATTAGCCCAATCAACACTACAAGAAACAACTAACATAAGGACAATTATGCAACATAGAAAAATAGCCTTTATTGGCGCGGGAAATATGACCAGAAGTATCGTCAGTGGCTTGGTCAATAATGCTTACCCAGCAAAATTGATAACCGCCAGTAACCCTTCGATTGGCAAATTAACCGCATTACAAACTGATTTTGCTATTAAGGTTACCCAGGATAATAAAGAAGCGGTAGATGGGGCGGATGTGATTGTGTTGGCGGTAAAACCACAACTTATGCAGCAAGTATGTGAAAAGCTTGCACAGGACAGTAATTTAGATAACAAACTTTTCGTATCGATTGCTGCCGGCATCACTACCGCAAGACTTCAAGAAATGCTTGGCGCAGCATTACCGACTGTTCGCACTATGCCTAATACCCCTAGCGCATTAGGTAAAGGCATGACCGGCCTATTTGCAGATGCCCATGTTGAGGAAATGGATAGAAAATATGCTGGAGACTTAATGAGTCAAGTGGGTGAAATTGCTTGGGTTGAAGAAGAGTCGATGATTGACGGTGTTATTGCCGCAGCGGGCAGCAGTCCCGCTTATTTTTTCTTGTTTTTAGAAGCCATGCAAACAGAATCTGAGCGTCAAGGTTTTGATCCGAAAACAGCGCGATTAATGGTTCAACAAGCGATGTTAGGGGCGGCTGAAATGGTTTGTCACAATCCTCACCTTGAATTGAGTGAGCTGCGCACCCAAGTTACCTCTAAAGGCGGCACAACTGCCAAGGCGATAGAGTCGTTTCAGCAGCAAGGGTTAGAACAAGTTGTTGCCAACGCCATGCAAGCGGCGGTTAAACGCGCTGAAGAAATGGCCAAGCAATTTTAGTTAGCTTATTTCAGACACCTTAGATAGATACCGAGGAAAACCCAGAATATGAGTTCAGTTCAGTTTTTAATTGATTTTGTTTTTAACCTTTATTTAATGGTGGTGCTATTACGCCTATGGTTACAATTTGCTAGAGCCGATTTTTATAATCCATTTAGTCAGTTTGTAGTCAAAGCCACCCAACCAGTAGTGGCACCGTTGCGCAGAATAATTCCTGCGATTGGCCGCTTAGATACCGCGACCTTAGTGCTAGCGTTATTGGTGGCTGGATTAAAAATTGTGGCTCTTAATCTGGTGTTGGGGGGAGTAGGTCTTAACTTTCTGTCTTTAGTGGTGGTGTCATTTGTCATAGTGCTAAAAGAATCTCTGACCTTAGTGATGTATGTGTTAATTCTACGCGCTATTCTGAGTTGGATAGGCCAAGGCAGGAACCCCATGGAATTAGTCTTAGCCCAACTCACCGAGCCCATGCTGGCACCTATTCGTAAAAGAATGCCTGATATGGGCGGATTAGACCTGTCGGTAATGGTGGTGATTGTACTGCTATTATTCGTCCAAAAACTACTAGGTGATTTATTTGGAATGTTCTAAGTTGAATGTATTTAACCACTATCTTTTAAGTATCTCGTTAGGGCTAGGGCTATTATTCTGTTGTTCGGTTAACGCAGAGCAAAAGCAAGAATTAGGCAAGTGGGAGGTGCATTATATTGCTTTAAATAGTACGTTTTTGACGCCTCAGGTAGCCAAACAATACGCCATTGTGCGTAGTAAGTTTAATGGATTGATTAATATTTCGGTATTAGACAGGCAAGACAAAGCAGCGCAGTCTGTAGTCTTAACAGGCGAGGCTAAAAACTTACTCGGTGTGGTTAAAAAGCTCACCTTTAAGCAGGTGACAGAAGGCAAGGCAATCTATTATTTAGCCGTATTGCCTTTTAGCGACCGAGAGCAATACCGTATTTCTGTTAACATTAACGACGGGGTAGAGCAAAAAACCTTAAAATTTGAGCATAAATTTTATGCCGATTAAAGCACGCTAATGTGTGTCCATTAAACTCAGCGCCTCTTTAATGTTGTAAAATAGTGGTAAAAAAACAAGATTATCGCTTGGCTTATTGCGGTTAAATTACCAATAGATTAAGGTGGAATACAGTATAGTTTCGTAGATGGATTTTAGAATTATGGATACCAATAAGCTTTCAGTTCAATCTTCAACGGATGTCAGTCGCCGCCAAGCTTTAAAATCTATCACCCAAACTGTGGTGGGCGTAACAGCCATTACCCAAGCCCCCTATGTTTTTGCCAAGCAGCGCACCCAACTTAGAGTGCTAGGCACTCATGTTACCCTACAAGAAAAACTTCGCCAGAAAGCCATGGAAGATTTGGATATTGATTTGATATTCGAGCCTCGTGGCAGTGCCGCAGTTTTACAAAAAGCGTCAATGAATCCGCAATCATTTGATCTTTATGAGCAATGGTCGAATAGTATAAGACCACTGTGGACAAGTGGCTCAATACAAGCCATTGACAAAAAAAGGTTGCGATATTGGGATGAAATAAACCCTTTGTGCAAAACCGGTAAAGTGAGTCCTGATGCCAAGTTGGGTGCTGGTGATGCCCCTTATAAAATTTTACATATTCAGCCCGATGGTAAATTAGGCACCGAACATACCGACCAAATCAGTTTTTTGCCTTATGTACACAATGTTGATTCCTTTGGTTATAACACCAATGTGATTAAGCAGGGTGAAGCATATAAAACCGAAAGTTGGGGTTGGTTACTTGACCCAAAATATTCGGGCAAAGTAGGTATTGTTAATGCACCCAGCATAGGTTTATTTGACTTAGCACTAGCCACTCAAGCCCAAGGTTTGGTTAAGTTTGACAATATTGGCAACCTAAGCAAAATGGATTTAGATCGATTATTTAAGGTACTTATTGACTTCAAACGCCAGAATCACTTTAGCGGTTTCTGGAATTCGGTGCCCGAATCAGTCGACTTTATGCGTGAAGGTCGGGTGGTGATAGAAAGTATGTTTTCCCCCGCGGTTTCAGCGTTAAACGGGCAAGGTATTCCTGTCACATTTGCCGCGCCGAAAGAGGGATATAGAGGCTGGCATGGTGTAATGTGTCTGTCATCAGCATGCAAAGGAAGAAATCAAGACGCAGCATATGATTATATGAATTGGTGGTTATCTGGCTGGCCCGGAGCGTTTATAGCCAAACAAGGCTATTATATTTCCAACCCGCAACGTTCTACCCCATTTTTAAGTACCCCCGAATGGGATTATTGGTATGAGGGCAAAAAAACAACACAAGCACTCAAAGGAACAGATAACAAAATTTCAGTGCAACAAGGTGACATTCGTAGCGGAGGGAGTTACACCAAACGTTTTAGTAATGTTGCGGTTTGGAATACCGCTATGCCAACCTATGATTACAGCTTACAAAAATGGTATGAATTTATTAGTTCTTAATAAAAATAAGGAAATATATGTTCAGAACAATTAAGTCTCAAATACTCCTTGTTTCCACTTTTCTAGTGGTATTGTTATTATCACAAGTTTTTTTATCTAGGAACAATCAATCAACTTTTGTCGATAGCCTCGACTTAACCCAGCAAGCATTAGTCAAAGTGAGTATCGTACGGGAACTTGAACGCGACGTCATAGATTTGCAGCGAAACGTACTCATTTATAAAGAATCTGCTAGCGAATCGGCGATTTCCAGATTCAACTTATTAATGCAAGAAAACCAAAAAAATCTAACATTATTAGAACAACTCACCGATCAACAAAAAAATAGTGACCTGTACCTAGATTACATCAGCCGCATGCGCACCCACCTAAGTGACTACGAAGAGAATTTTAGCAGTGTTGTGGTGGGAAGAACCAAACGACAGACACTTTACCATTCAGGGTTATTGAATGAGCTTGAAACCTTATTTAATAACATCACAATGGATCAAAACGAAACGCATTCGCTACAAGATACCTTAGAAACTGCCAAGTACCATATTGCTCGAGCTGAAAATATTTTGTTGCAATATTTACAGACCCCAGATCAGCAATTGCTTGAACCCTTTCAGCTACAACTCTCAATGGCTAAGGCACTAATTAACAAACGTCTAGAGTCCAATAAAAACTTTCAAACAACCATTGATAGGCTTAACAAATTCGAGGATGATTTTATACAACTCACACAAATCACCCGTGGTTATTTGTTTTTAGTCAATGTTGTGATGGCGGGTTCGGCAAACGAATTCCTATTTTTAGCTAGGGAGTTAAATAAACTAGTTACAGAGCAACTCAGCAACACAAACATTGCGGTGAAACAAACACTCGACAACACCCGCATTGGTAGCAACCTGTTTTCGGCAGTGGGTATTATCCTTGCCGCTGCCACAGCATTATTTATGGTCTACAGAATAATGTTCCCTATTAATATTATCACCCATGTTTTCCAACGATTGGTTAAGGGAGAAAATGTTAAGCGTATTCCTGGCCTGAATCGCCAAGATGAAATAGGGTTGTTAGCGCAAGCGGCCGATGTTTTCCGTGAAAAAAACAACCAAACTGCCACCTTACTCGAACAGTCACAGTTGCTAAATGCGCAACAAGAAGCGTTGAATACGCAGTTGGTTACATCCAATCAAAAGGTAGAATTAGCCACCGCATCTAAAAGTATGTTTTTGGCGAATATGAGCCATGAGATTCGCACACCCATGAATGGCATTATTGGCATGTTAGAAATAGTACTACGTTCAGAATTAAGCCCACCGCAACGGGAGCAACTGACGAAAGCAGCCTACTCTGGGCAAATATTGATGAGCTTAATTAATGACATTCTTGATTTTTCAAAAATTGAAGCAGGAAAATTAGACATAGAAAGCATCGAATTTTCGGTGGAGTCATTATTTGTTAATGTTTTAGCCAACATTTCAAATCGCGCTCAAGAAAAAAATCTAAATGTAAGGTTTAACGTTAATCCCAACATGCCCGCCCAGTTAGAAGGGGACTCGTTAAGGATCAGTCAAGTGTTACTTAACTTGTGTAGTAATGCGATTAAGTTTACTCAACATGGGCAGATCACTATAGATGTAGATTTCCAATTTATTGAAGATACACACTTCCTTAAGTTGTTGTTTGAGATAACTGACACTGGAATAGGCATGAGTTCTGAGCAAGCCAGTAGGGTATTTGAATCATTTACCCAAGCCGATGGCTCCACTAGTCGAAACTTTGGCGGCAGTGGCTTAGGGCTAGCCATTGTGACGCAACTAGTTGAACTAATGGGTGGCAGTGTGTCAGTTGAGACTGAGGAGAACCAAGGCAGTACGTTTAAAGTTGACCTTATGTTAACGAAGTCTGAAAACAGTGACCAGATGATTTCTGCACTGCCTTTACCTAATGGAAAATTATATTATTTTAGTGCTGGGCGCAGAGGATTTTTAAATACTCAATATATCGAAAAAACGGGGTTTATTTATCATCATCTACCACTGAGCCAGTTATCTGTAACCCTTGACGATATAAGTGGCGATGACGCGGTTTTGCTTGATATCGAAGATCAAGCAGTTTTCAGAACATACCACGAATCCATTGATAAATTAGTCGGTAATTCGTTAAAAGTAGGCTTTATCACCAATTCTCAACCAAGTAATTTACCTAATCAATTATCTGCCATGTGGCCTGTAGAATGTTTATCTCACCCTTTTACACCGCTACAAGCTTCTACCTTTTTGAAATTACTGTTTAGTGCAGGCACACAACAAACACCAACAGACGTTTTTTCTACGACTGATAATGCAGCTACTCAATATGAAGGCCATGTTTTGTTAGTTGAAGACAACAACATTAACCAAGCCGTAGCCGGCGAAATGCTCAAAGTATTGGGACTGACATTTGACTTAGCCGAAGATGGTCAACAGGCGGTCACCAAAATAGTCAATTCTCCCCAATACGATCTAGTATTAATGGATATCCAAATGCCAGTAATGGATGGCTACGAAGCAACGCGTACATTAAGAGTAAAAGGTCTCAATAAGCTGATTATTTGTGGTTTATCAGCCAATGCAATGAAACAAGATTATGTCAAAGCCATGGAAGCAGGCATGGACGATTACATCGTCAAACCCCTTAAACAAAAAGTATTAGGAAATCTAGTGGCTAAATATCTACCAAAAAGAAACGTATAACAACAAAATCACGCTTAAAATCATTACCGTCAAAATTAACAAAAAAGCCACTTATCTTATATATTTCATATGCTTAATTGATATGACAAGCTTAATGTCATATGGCAATATACACTGCTGTCACATAGTTGACGTCGTAAGATACTCACTCAGATGATTTACTCGCTGCTCGCAAAAAGTAGGGGTTATACAATGAATAACAATCTAACCGCAGCCAAAGGACCACCGGTAAACAACATGAGTAAAGTGACAATAAAACACGGATTTTGGTTTTTCTTTGAAGATGACGAAATAGAAATAGCTGTTAATGTTTCCGCGTTCAGTGGTAAAGAAACTGTTTACGTAAATGATAATCCAGTTTCTGAAAGGCGTAGTTATGGTTTTCTCAGCCTGCATAACTTTCAATACAAAGGTAAACACTATCGAGTCAAATGTGATGTCATCAACATATGGACTCAAAAAATAGAGTGTTCATTGTCGATTAATGGAAAGCTACAATTTACAGAAACTAAGGCCTACATCACAGGTGGAATTGTGGGCTTTATCAAGATACTGGCCTTTTGGATTGGTGTAGGTGCAACTGTTGGCATTGCTGCTTCTCTAGCCATTTATTTTTTCGGCTGAACGAGATTTCATTCACATGGAAGTAGATAGTTCATCGATTAAAAAACTGCGTATTCAGCGCAACTGGACACAGCAACATTTAGCAGATGCTTGTGACATTAGCCTGAGAACAGTACAGCGTATCGAAAAGATTGGTAACGCCTCAAACGAGAGTGTTATGAGTTTATGTGCGGTATTCGAAATTCAAAAAATAGATATTTGTGTGGTACCAAAAGTATCAAATGAGCAGTTACAAAGCGCATCGATTCGCGGATATTATCTCATTATGATTGGAGGTCTGACGATAGGCTCACTCTTTGGTGCATCTATCATGTATTGGTGTATGAGTAGTTAATCTGAGTTCTGGATAGGCCATTCCGTCCAGCACCACTATTATCGCTGAACTTAATCTCTGTAAGCACGCTACTCCTTTAAAAGTTCGTCTTGATCAAGGCAATAATATCAGCACTGGATACAATCAAAGGGCTAATTAATCTTTTATTAAAATTTTATTAGGTAAAACCGTAATTAAACGGCTTTACCTATAATTAATGCTCTATTACCCCTGCATCTCTTCCAATTCTTTGCCTTTGGTTTCGTATACACACTTGGCCACAAAGATGATGGAGAGCACCGCGCACACTGTATAAAACCCGTAAGCACCGGCTAAACCTATACTTGCCAACATGATTGGGAAGGTCATGGTAATCGCAAAATTTGCAGTCCACTGGGCTAATCCGGCCACAGCTAAACCTGAACCACGAATTTGATTTGGGAACATTTCACCTAACATTACCCACATCACTGGTCCCCATGATAAATTGAAGAAAAACACATAGGCGTTAGCCGCCACTAATGCCAAGGTGCCCAGCTCAGCTAGGTCAAGGTTTCCGTTGCCATCAACCGCTGCATTACTAAAGGCGTACACCATCAACCCTAAGGTAATAGCCATACCAATAGAGCCAAGCATTAAGAAAGGTTTGCGCCCTACTTTATCAATCAGGTACATAGTCAGCACCACAGCTGCAATACTTACTGCACCACTGATAATATTGATAAGCAATGCATCACCTTCTGAAAATCCTACCGCTTGCCACAACACGGCACCGTAGTAAAACACCACGTTAATACCTACTAGCTGCTGAAAGGTGGCTAAGCCAATACCAATCCACACTATAGTGCGCACTTTGCCGGTTGTTTTGTCTTTTAAATCGGCTAACTTAGGTTGATGTTTATCGCCAGACAAGGATTGCTGGATCTCAAGTAGTTTTTGCTGCCCCGCAGCATCGCCATACAAACGATTAAGCACCACTTCCGCTTCAGTGTTTCTGCCATCGAGCACTAAAAACCTAGGGCTTTCTGGAATAAACATTAAGGCAACTAAAAATAGCAAAGCAGGTAATAACTCAATCCAAAACATCCAGCGCCACGCCTCAAAACCCATCCAAAATTCCGCTGTTGATGCACCAGCAAAATTGACTAACAAATAATTACTCACAAAAGCTGAAAACAAACCAATGACAATGGCAATTTGTTGAATGGATGCCAAGCGCCCTCGCAATCGAGCGGGCGCAATTTCACTGATATAAGCGGGTGCCATAACTGATGCAGCACCAACTGCTAAACCGCCTAAAAATCGGTATATAATAAATTCTGCAGAAGATTCGGCAACACCAGAGCCCCAGGCACTAACAATAAAAAAAACGGCGGTCGCCAATAGCAACGATTTACGCCCATATTTGTCGGCTAATCGCCCAGCGGTAAAAGCACCAACAGCACAACCCAACAACATGCTAGACACGTTAAAACCTGTACCTATATCTTGTGAATTAAACGCGGTTCTTAACCCATCAACTGTGCCATTAATCACGCCACTATCAAAACCAAACAAAAAACCACCTATGGTGGCAACACAACTGATTAAAACAATAAAAAGCATATTCTCGTTATTCTGCGCCAAAATTAGTTCCTCTGATGCTATATGGTGATTTTTTCGATGGCTATGTTGAACTAATCGCATAAAAATGTAAACGTTTGCAGCAGTTTAGGTTAATAAATTAAATACTCTTTTTTGTAACGCATATTTGGATATCATATAAAAACAAACTAAAAGGGTTTGAGATTTTAGTTAACAGCTGACTACAATAGGCGCAACTATACTCAGGGCAACATACAATTGAATAGATTTAGTACAATTGTGCGTAAATATATCGCTTTAAGCGTATTGGTTGCCTTGTTATTTAATAGCGTAGGCAGCTTGTTTGCCGCATCCTCAATGCTGACGTATGCGCAAGGCTTTGTAGACGAAGATCGGGTGCTAATTTGTACTGGTAGTACTTATAAGTGGATTTCGCTCTCCACATTTGAGCTTACCGGTAAAGTTGAGTTTGTTGAGGCTCCGGAAAATGCCCCCTCTAATCTACAAGAAATCAAATGCTCCTATGCTTATTTAGCGGATCCCAACCCAGACCACTATTGTGAGATAATGCAACCAGCGTTCACTTTACCCATAGTTTCAAACATTACTATTGGTTACTTTGATGCTATCTATGCCACGGCACGCCATCAACTAGCGCTAACCCGGGCCCCGCCGACTTTTTCGTAAACATTTACTTTAAAAATAAGCCTAAACGCAGGGTCTGTTGAACTGCGGCTAAGCGTACTTTATTTACTTTTTTATTTACGAGAAAACTATGTTTAAACACTCTATTTTGATGGTCAGCCTCATTGTATCTGGCTTAATTAGCAAACCTGCCAACGCCGACAACTCACACACTGCCACTCAAGCTAATTCCCATGCTCCAATAGGCGTGATGGGCGATCACCTACATAAAAATGGCGAATTTATGCTGTCCTACAGTTATATGACCATGCAGATGTCAGGCAACGTCAAAGGCAGTAATGAGATTTCTAACGATGATATTGCTAGCACAATAGCTAATCCCAACGCGCCACCAGCAACAGTGCGGGTAGTACCCCAAGACATGACCACTACTATGCATATGTTAGGTTTTATGTATGCACCCACCAACGACATTACTTTGATGGCAATGCTTAACTATATAGACCGAGATATGACCTTAACCACTTATCAAGGCATGGCTGGCAACACTGTACTTGGCAACTTTGACACTGCCAGCTCTGGCTTGGCTGATACTAAACTAGCCGTCCTGTATAACTTATTTAACTCACCCAAACATAAAATACACGCCAATCTAGGTTGGATAATCCCCACCGGCTCAATAAAAAAAACAGCTGAAGTGCTCACCCCAATGAACATGCGAATGACTATGCGTTTGCCTTATAGTATGCAAACCAGCACAGGCAGCCATCAAGGCGAGTTTGGCCTCACTTATAATGGCTATGCTGATAAATACAGCTGGGGGGCGCAGGGATTATTCAGCACTTCGTTAAATGAAAATGATCAAGGGTACGAGCCGGGTAATAAAGCCCAATTTACAGCTTGGGCTGGCTATGCATTTTCGGAACAATTGAGTGCTTCTGTGCGCTTAAAGTACAGTTCCACAGATGAAATAAGCGGTGCAGACCCACTTATTGTTGCCCCTGTTACCACAGCTAATCCTAATAACTATGGTGCTGACGCTTTGGACTTAGGTATTGGTGTCAATACCGTTTTTGCCAATCAACATCGTGTTGCCTTCGAATACTCTATTCCTTTGAGCTACAACGTAAACGGCGTGCAAATGGATATGCACAGCATGCTTACCCTAGGCTATCAAATCGCTTTTTAATATTAGGCAGGCTTACTGCCACTTTTAATCTTTAAGTGGCAGTAACGCCTTTAACATGCATATAACACAATAGATATAATTCATGTCACTTGAATATTGGTGATAGGTTTCAATCACTTGTATTCTCGATACTTATTATATTCACACACCTTTAGCGCGAGAAAATCATGCATCCTAGCCTTAAACCTGCCAACCCTAACTTTTCTTCTGGTCCTTGTGCCAAACGCCCTGGTTACGATGTCAGCAAACTTGATTTATCCGTATTGGGCCGATCTCATCGCGCCACCATTGGCAAACAAGCATTAAAGAGCGCGTGTTTAGATACCGCTAAAATTTTGGGGTTGCCTGAAGGTTATCGCGTCGCCGTTGTGCCCGCTTCTGATACTGGCGCGATGGAAATGGCCATGTGGTCAATGTTAGGCGAGCGCCCTGTGGATGTGTTGTATTGGGAGTCTTTCGGTGAAGGCTGGGCCACCGATATTAACAAACAATTACAACTAGAAAACACCCGGGTGTTAAGTGCAGACTATGGACAAATACCTGATTTGGCAGAGGTTAACTGCGATCACGATCTGGTATTTACATGGAACGGCACTACATCAGGTGCAAAAATACCCAATGCAGATTGGATTGACTCAGATCGAAAAGGCTTAACCTTTTGTGATGCCACCTCAGCGGTTTTTGCCCAAAAAATAGACTGGGAGAAGCTTGATGTGATCACCTACAGCTGGCAAAAAGTGTTAGGCGGCGAAGGAGGTCATGGCATGTTAATTCTTAGCCCTCGCGCAGTGCAACGCCTTGAGTCTTATACACCAGCTCGTCCATTACCTAAAATTTTTCGCATGACCAAAGGTGGCAAACTAATTGAAGACTTGTTCACTGGAGCCACCATCAATACGCCTTCCATGTTGTGTGTGGTGGATTATTTAGACGCTTTGAATTGGGTTGAATCTATTGGCGGCGTGAGCGCAACTATTGCCCGTGCAGATGAAAATTTACGCACACTAGAAACATTTGTCGCACAACACGATTGGATAGAATTTCTAGCCCAAGACGCCACTATTCGCTCCAATACTAGTGTTTGTTTGACTCTTGATTTAACTCCTGAACAAGTTAAATCCGTAGTCAAATTGCTTGAAGAACACCAAGTCGCCTATGACATTGGTGCTTACCGAGATGCTCCCGCTGGTCTGAGAATTTGGTGTGGTGCCACAGTCGAAAACAATAATCTCGAAGCCTTAATGCCTTGGCTTGAATGGGCTTACCACAGCGTGAAAAAACAAATCCTTTAAGCGACTGAATGTCCCAATTTACGCCAAGAATAATTAAGGAATAACATGTACAAAATTAAAACCTTTAATCAGATTTCGGTCAAAGGGCTAGAACGTTTTAGTCGCGAGAAATATGAAGTGGCCTCGGATATTGGGCACCCAGATGCGGTGTTACTGCGCAGCCATAAACTACACAATGAAGTGCTCGCCGATTCAGTTCTGGCCGTGGCAAGAGCGGGTGCAGGCGTAAATAATGTGCCCGTTGAAGACTACAGCCAAAAAGGCATAGTGGTATTTAATACGCCCGGTGCCAATGCTAATGCGGTAAAAGAATTAGTGTTAGCGGGTCTACTGTTAGGCTCGCGCGGCATAAAATCTGGTATTGATCATGTCACGACTTTGCACGATGTGCACGATGCAGCTGAATTACATAAAACCTTAGAGGCGCAAAAGAAACAATTTGCCGGTAATGAACTTAAAGGTAAAACTTTAGGCATTGTGGGTTTAGGTGCAATAGGCTCAATGGTGGCCGACATGGCGCTGGCACTAGGTATGAATGTGGTCGGTTTTGACCCAGCAATATCGATTGAAGCCGCTTGGCGTTTATCTAGTGAGGTACAAAAAGCGGAGAGTATGTATGCTTTACTCGCCCGTTGTGATTATGTGAGTTTACACGTACCCGCCATCAAACCGACTCAGCATATGATCAATGACGACGCCCTTGCTCAAGCCAAACCAGGCATGCTGTTAGTCAACTTTGCACGTGAGTCTATCGTTGATCCACAAGCCATAGTTAAGGCACTCGATAATGGCCAATTAAGGGGTTACGTATGTGACTTCCCAGAGCCAGTTTTTTATGGTCGAAGCGATGTGATAGCCATGCCCCATATAGGCGCATCCACTGCCGAAGCCGAAGAAAACTGCGCCATAATGGCCGCAGAACAAATTATGGATTACCTAGAAAACGGTAACATCAAAAACTCGGTTAACTTTCCCGAAGTGAGCATGGCAAGATGTGAAGGGCAGCGCATTATTTTTGCTAATAAAAACGTACCTAAAGTACTAGGTAGCGTGTTATCGGTATTGGCCGATCACAACGTCAATGTACTCGATATGATGAACAAAAGCCGTGGCGACTTGGCCTACAACATTCTCGATGTGGAAAAAATGGAAAACGGTCATGTAATTGAAGCTATTCGTACCATTGAACATGTCACTACGGTCAGGTTGATTAGCTGATTAAATATTATGGCTAGTTCAAGAAAATGAGCTAGCCACATAATTTTTACTTTAGTCGCTGTAGTTAACGTGAGTTTGTTTTAAACCTTCATCCAAAAGTAAAATAACCTCACTCAATTTTTTGTGTTTATTGAACGCAACAAAAATATCACTAGTATGATTAATGTGCCCTTTTTTAATCTCATCTTTATTCAGTTTTAATTCTGACAAACAATACTCAGCTACATCATCAAACATTATCGCCATATCGACTCGTTTTAATTGCAGGAGTTTGATTATTTGTTTTTGACTGGAAACCCTTACCTCGTTAAATTTATGTCTGCTTGTCTCATAGGGTTCACCGTATTCATAATCGCGAATTAGGGCTATTGAGGTTCCCGCAGGAATTTCATCCACTGTGTTAAAATTTAGACTCGACTCTTTATGGTAATAAAAAGAGGCCTTAACTTGTACAATTGGCACCTTACCAAAAACAAATTTATCAAGAGTGCTTTTTTGTTTAGTCACATTAAATGCACCATCTACTTTACCTGATTGAGCCAAAAATAAGGCCCTCGCATAAGGCACAACAATGAACTCAACATCGACACCAACACTATCAAAAGCACGTTGGATTTTATCCTTTGAAATACCTTCACCAGCTTCATTTGAATAAGGTGGCCAACTATTTTCTGCGGCAAGTTTAATCCTATATTCCGCTGAAGATACACTCGGTATAAGGAAAATTAGTAACAAGAGTTGTAGTTTCATACTGCTTATCTATGAATTTCTTTATTGTGTCCAAAATAGCATATCACGGTAATAAAAAGGTTTGTAATCGAGATGTGCAATACCAATGATTGTTATTTCAGACTGAGTCATTTTGAAAAACTACGACGAGCAACTTAAATGTGATAATCCACCTACCTCAAAGAATTCGGACGGTTTCAAACGATAATATTTATCCTCTATATCCTTCGACTGCTCAGCATATGGCTGTGTCATGACGTCCTGAAGTTCTCGCACTAGAGAATAATTCCCAGAGCTTGCTTGCTGATATGCTGGCACAACAAACCACTCCCTTAAAATATATTTTGGGTTCACAAGTTTCATCTGCTTAGATAGCTCATCACGAGAACGAGACAAAGCAGTATTATCATTGTTAACTAGTGAGTTCCATTTAGTGAGCCACAGTGACCAGCGTTGTTGCATCACCTCTGGAGTCGTTTTATACGACTCTTGCATCGAAGTCATAGAAGATCCAAAGTCCTGGTAGAAGCTTTTTTTGAGTGGCTCAATGTTATCAGGCACTGTCGAAAGTTCGCGGAAGAAGATAGTGTAATCGACCGGGGTTTGCGCCATAAGTGTTTCGAGCTCATTAAACAACTCCCCATGAAAAGTGCTAAGTCCAAGTTTGGCAGCCCACATCTCCTGCATTTGGGTTTGCATCACCTTCGAAAAGCCACTTTGTATCTCGTCGAGCTGCAGTAGATAGTCTTGATGTGAAGCCAACAAAGGTCGTAGTGCCGTACAGAATGATTGGAAGTTTTGTTGAGCAGCCGCAGGTTGGTTCAAAAATGAGAAGTGATGCCCGCCGCCTGTCCATGACTGGAAGTGTGGGTTAAACACATCACAAAAACCAAATGGACCATAATCAAGGGTAAATCCACCTACCGCGCAGTTATCACTGTTAAAATTGCCCTGACAAAAACCGACGCGGATCCAGCTTGCTATCAGTGAAGTAAGGCGGCCTCGAAACTCCCGTGCTAACAATACTACTTTTTCGGCGCAGCTTAACTTTTGGTCGATGACGTCAGCGTACTCACGAAATATTGTGTGCAATACAATTTGTTCTAACTCCTGCATCGCATTTGGGTGTTCCTGCTTGCGGGCACGGCGGCCAAAAAGCTCCAGTTGGCCAACCCGAATAAAAGACGGTGCTACACGCGTTGTAATGGCGACCGCCTCTGATACATACATATCGGGATCTATTGAAAGCGATCCTTGGGAGTACCATGGACGCTTGACCTTTTGTGTTTTCGAAACATACAAACTCAGCGACCTTGATGTTGGCACGCCCAGTGAATGCATGTGATCCTGAGCCAAGAACTCTCGGATACTTGACCGCAGAACAGCGCGACCATCGGCGCCACGGCAATATGGCGTGCGTCCACCACCTTTGAGTTGCATTTCCCAGCGTTGCTGGTTGATGACGGCCTCGAGCACTGAAACTGCTCGGCCGTCTCCGTATCCATTGCCAGTTTGGAACGGACACTGCTGAATGTATTCCCTGCCGAAAATAGAAAGTGCGTAGCCAGTCGCCCAACCCACTTTACGGATTGGCTCTGGCACCTGTGAAAGGTCGCCAGAAAACATGCTAATGAAGTCAGCAGATTTTGCCATGCTGTCAGCGAAGCCAAGTTCGCTAAAAAGGTTTTTGCTATGTGCAACATACTCGGGCTTATCGATTGGCGTGGGAGCGACAGTGACATAATGCCCTGTGAAAACTTGTCGCGGTGAGTGATCGGCTCCGTTTGGTCGCCCATCAGGATCGCAGTTGAGAGTGTCCATAAACGAATAACTTGCCAGCTTTGCTAATGCGTCTAGCGTCGCGACAGTTTTAACGGTTGCCTGTGACATGGGTTTAATCATAAGGGTTCTCTATGTCTAAGATATGAAAAGATCACAGTGGATATAGGGGTAATAAGAGGTTGTGAACAAATATTTTCTTATTAAGACCTATTGTTAGCTAAAAAAACTTCGTGTTTTAGCTTAGAAAACTGGCTGAGATCCAGCGTTGATTTACCCAGTCCTGTGGCGTTTAATAACGACTTAATTAAATACTTATTAAACGGGCTATTGTTGTTATCTGCTAAATAATGTTCGGGTAATATCCATTTAGCATCATCAATTTCGAGGGTATCTTGTATATCTATTTGTGTCGATAGCGGGACTAATTTACACACTATATAGATGTTGGATTTACCAAATCGATAAGGATGAGTACTCGCCATGCCTAAAACTGCACTAAAGGTTGTGTCTATACCCGTTTCCTCCCACACTTCACGGATCACGGCATCTTCAATCGTTTCTCCTAATTCGATGTGGCCCCCAGGTAACTTGTACGTTGTAGCTCCCTGTTCGCGGATCACTAATATTTCTCCCTGTGTATTTTGTACTAAACCACCCGCACCAAGTGAATGGGTTGGCGCAAAAGGTACATAATTTTCTGCTTCAAACTTAAAGGTTAAGGTAACTTCACTAGGCAGACAATTATGGAAAGTGAAGCCTTGCGAGGTGGCTATTGCTATCAAATGCGCCAAATCAATGGGTAATGTTAACCAGATAACGGCTTTTTCCTGTTGCTTTGCATGGCTCAATAAAGCGTTTAACTGCGTTAGAAACGTATCTACGTCTTCAGGAATTTGGTCGCTGCTAATGATGATACCGTTAAATTTGTTGTACTCAAATGCTAACAAAATTTCTCACTTATAGGTAAAGGGGTCATTTTCTGTGTAGAAGTATATGGGCTATATGGATATGAAGCGTAGTGCTAAGGTGCTGATTATACGCATTTATAAACTGCTCCATAGTTGCTTTAATCCAATCAAATGCAGCACACCAATAGTCAAACAAATCACCGAACTGAAAACCCAAAATTCAGGACTTCGCCCCATGGGGCTAGATACAAAATAAAAGCCTGCGACTCCGCGCACAATATAGACCGTTGTGATACCGATCAGTGCAAAACGTAATAGAGGTAAGCGTATTATTAGACCAGCAGCAGAAAATGCATAAAGCGACCAAATAGATAACACAACAACAATAAACGACGTAATAATAGTAGGCTTTATCAAACCTTGTTCAGCCATACTGGCCATTTGTTCACCAGCACCAAAAAATCGATACCAAGGCGCGCCAAAGACAATACAACCAACATGCATTAAAGCTGCTAAGGCACTCAAACAACCCGCTGCAATTAAGTAGTAATTCATAATCACCTCCGCTTTTTACTCACCTAAATTTTTCGACTATGGTAAGTTAAGGCAAGAAAAATAAACTGCTTAATTGGGTCGATTTGCATTGGCTGACGGCTATCAAAGATAACGCCGCGGTTTTTATCGTATTTTAAATCAGGGTACACCACCCGAAACTCGTCAATTAGGGTGGTTTGGCAATGCACAAATAAACCAAATTCAGTGGGATTAGACTTAAGCTGAGATAGTCTTAAGGTTGTACCTGATTTAGGTGAATGAGTGACATAACTAGGCTCGCCCCATTTTAGGCACTCTTGGATTTGCCCTATCTCATCTGCGTTTTTCGCAATATCAAAAATCCATTGCCTGATAGTCAATAAAACTTGTTTGGTTTTTGGCTGACACTTATCAAATACTTTGATTGTCTCTGGATTTGGTAAGTCCATTATCGATTCTCTGGTTGATCAGCTTAAAACTCTAACAATATTGTAAGCATAAACGAAGTCGAGTTTATTCGCCGCCACTAAATTGCTTAGACCAATACTGGATAATCCCGACAATACCGCCAATTTAGCTCGCTCAATGGGTGAACTCATATGATACAAACTAGCGTTTTTGCGGGCATTAAGCTGAATATCACAAGTGCGGGTTAAGCGCATATCTTGATAGGCTTTTAGCGCGGTTGGGGTGTCGTTTTCATTCGCCAGACAATGCGCCAAAGCGTAGCTGTCTTCAATTGCCATTGCTGCACCTTGCGCTAAAAATGGCAACATGGGATGACATGCATCACCCAAGAGGGCAACGTTTTGATCTGTCCATTGTGCAAGAGGTTGCCTGTCGAACAAAGCCCATAAAAAACATTGCTCTG
>Ga0115567_10001612_pt1 | contig 22524 bp, 22 predicted proteins | sample COGITO_mtgs_1204_2_FD_88679 | JGI IMG/M metagenome (GOLD analysis project Ga0115567, IMG submission 88679) | Pelagic marine microbial communities from North Sea - COGITO_mtgs_120412 | ecosystem: Environmental > Aquatic > Marine > Epipelagic | place: Germany:Helgoland, sampling site Kabeltonne... | reverse complement strand
TTAAAGCTGCCTCTTTGCGGGCATGAGATCTGACCGCTCAGTTTCGTTTGTACTCGGGAAAGGGCCGGTTCGTCGTCGAGCCGATCATGCTCAACGATGCTGTCCGCAAGCGCAACCATCACATCTAGATCACCTGCAGCAAGATGATCTACGTCAAACACAACCTTCCCCAGACGCTGCCGGAGCTCGACGGGGATGAAATTCAGCTGGGTCAGGCGATCGTGAACATTGTCGCCAATGCGGGCGAGTCGATCGAAAATGAGACCAGAATGATGACCATTTTAACCGGGGCGATTCAGGTAGCCCGTGGCTTGCTGACTTCCATGCTGCTGGATGATGACCTGAACGAGGGCCCGTGCCTGTATCTCGAAGTGACGGATACCGGCTGTGGTATGGCTCGCGAGACGCAAAAACGCCTGTTTGCCCCGTTCTTTTCGACCAAATTCTCCGGTCGCGGGCTGGGGCTAGCGTCGACGCTGGGAATGTCACTGGTGCGCACCGCGGCAGCGTGCGCGTGCGACGCTGAGCCATCATCTGGTACCGCGGTGACTGTCTTTTCGCCGGTCAGCGAAAGTGCCAACCCAGATGTGCTGCATCCCGCAATGGAGGCACGTCAAGTTGCGCCGGCCGCGAGCGAAGAGCCAGTTGAAGTGGCCAACAGTACACCTGCGCCGATCGCTGACAGCGTGGTGGAGGATGCCATTGAAGATTATCCCTTGGTCGTGACCGATCCTAAGTTGGTGCTGGTTGCGGATGATGACGAGTCCCTGCGCAAGATCACGGCTATGATGCTGCGAAAATTAAAGTATGAGTTGCCGCTCGCCGAGGGTCGGGAGCGCGCGCAGGAGGTCTACCGTGAATCCGGAAACCAGATTGGCGTCGTGCCGCTTGACCTGTCGATGTTAGGAATTAATGGCGAGGAAGCATTTCGCGAACTTCGCAAGATCACCCCTTGCATCAGTGTGCTGCTCGACCGTGATCAGGAGCGCGAGCGCGCGCGAGAACGATGCCCCCATGGACGGATTATCGAGAAATGTACGCAAGCCATTTGGGCACAAAGCTCTCGAAAGAGCCGTTGCCCCGTTCCTCGGCGGACGGAGGAGCCCGCAGGGCCGAGCCGCAGCGCCGAGTCACTCTCGGCACTATCGAGTGCGCCAACCTGGAAGGCGCCCCAAAGGGCGGCTCGCGGCAGATTCAGAGTTTATCCACTGGCTGTGGCCCTCAGATGGGCGATTCGCTGCTTGTCAGGCGCAAATCGCAGGTTAGATTTGGAGTTCGCCTGCTTTGCTGAAGTGGCGTTTTTTTACTGAAAAATTTGAGTTTTGGATACTACCATGATCAATGTATCACCCAATGTTGGGGAAGGCCTTTATTCGCCTGCCTTTGAGCACGACGCGTGTGGCGTCGGAGCGATCTGTAATTTCAATGGCGACCGTTCGCACGGTGTTGTGCGTAAAGGCATAGAGATTCTTGTAAATCTTACTCACCGCGGTGCCAGTGGTTGTGATCCGCTCACTGGTGACGGAGCGGGTATTCTGATTCAGATGCCGCATGATTTCTTCCGATACCGTTGCTCGGAAGTAGGCGTGAAGCTTCCAGATGAAGGCGAGTATGGCGCTGGCTGCGTGTTTCTGCCGCGAAATAAAGAGGAGCGTGCTTGGTGCCGAGAGCGGATCGCCGCTGTGATCAAAGCTGAAGGCCAAGAGCTTCTAGGCTGGCGCGAGCCGTTGATTGATAATACCGTAATCGGCCATGTGGCACGCGCTGCTGAACCAGCGATTATGCAGATTTTCATCGGGCGTGGACCGGGGATGAAAACGGCCGAGCAGTTTGAGCGCAAGCTGTTTGTAATCCGCAAGGTGCTGGAGCGCCTCGTGCGCGAATCCGATATAACCCAGAAGTCCCATTTCTACATTCCAAGCCTGTCCTGTCGGACGCTGGTTTACAAGGGCTTGATGCTCGCCGATCAGGTGGACCGTTTTTACCGGGATCTGGCCGATGAGAAGATGAACAGCGCAATTGCGGTCGTACATCAGCGCTACAGTACAAACACCTTTCCGTCCTGGGACCTGGCACAGCCGTTCCGCTTTCTCTGTCACAACGGCGAGATCAACACTCTACGTGGCAACATCAACTGGATGAACGCGCGGCAGGGGTTGTTCACCTCAGAATTGTTCGGCGATGACATGCGCAAGTTGATGCCCATCTGTACACCGGGGGCCAGTGACTCGGCTACGCTCGATAACGCGGTCGAATTGTTGTTGCACACCGGGCGCCCGCTGGCGCATGTGATGTCCATGCTGATTCCGGAAGCTTGGCAGAATCATGAGACCATGTCAGACCAGAAGCGCGCCTTTTACGATTATCATGCATGCATGATGGAACCGTGGGATGGACCTGCTTCGATCCCGTTCACGGATGGTCGCGTGATGGGCGCGTTGCTGGATCGCAACGGGCTACGCCCGTCGCGGTACACTGTGACCAAGGACGGCTTCGTCATCATGGGCTCGGAAAGTGGCGTACTCGAGGTCGATCCGATCAATGTCGAGTACAAAGGGCGTCTTGAACCAGGAAAGATGTTCCTGGTAGACTTGGAGCAAGGCCGTATCGTCGATGATGAAGAAGTGAAATCACAACTGGCTGCCACCAAGCCGTATCGGAAGTGGCTCAAGGACTCGCTGGTCTCTCTGGATGATCTGCCGCCGGCAGAATCGTCCGCTCCCGCGTCTGAATTTGACCTGCTGACTCGTCAGCAGATGTATGGCTACTCGCTTGAGGACCTTCGCATCATTCTAGCGCAGATGGGTAACGACGGCGTTGAACCCCTCGGTTCGATGGGCGCAGACATCCCGCTTGCAGTCCTGTCGGATCGTTCGCAGCTGCTCTACAACTACTTTAAACAGCTGTTCGCGCAGGTGACGAATCCGCCTCTAGACGGCATCAATGAAGAGCTGGTCACCTCGATGATGACCACCATTGGCCCTGAGCAGGACCTGTTCGGCGAAACTCCCGAGCACTGTCACCAGTTGCAACTTCCGCAGCCCGTGCTGACGGACGAAGAGTTGGCTCAGATTCGCGAGATCAAGGATCCGCACCTGAAGTCCGTGACTTTGGACATCATCTTCAGCCGTGGTGGTGGTGGCGATGCGCTGAAAGATGCGATGGATGACCTTTGCGCTCAGGCGAAGGAAGCCGTTGAGGGTGGCTGTTCTATTCTGATTCTCTCAGATCGCAAAGCAGATCGCGACAACGCTCCGATTCCGGCCTTGCTGGCCTGTTCAGGCGTGCACCATCACCTCACTCGTGAAGAACTGCGCACACGCTGTGGCATCATTGTCGAGACCGCAGAAGCGCGAGAGGTCCACCACTTCGCCGTCCTCGCTGGCTACGGCTGTTGCGCGGTTAACCCATACTTGGCTTTCGAGACCCTGCATGACATGCGCGACCGTGGCATGATTGATAAGATGGAGTCCGCAGCGCTTGTTTGCAATTACAAGAAAGCGGTCAGCAAGGGCATCCTCAAGGTCATGTGTAAGATGGGGATCTCCACCTTGGCCAGCTATCGTGGCGGACAGATTTTCGAGTGTGTTGGTATTGACCACTCGGTGATTGATCCGTACTTCACCTGGACGCCCTCAAGACTGGGCGGAATCGGGATGGACGAGATCGCCGCAGAGATCGACGTGCGCTACAAGCATGCCTTCCCGCCCAAGCACATCCCACAGCGGCTAGAGCTGGATGTCGGCGGCATGTACCAATGGCGTCGGAACGGCGAGCGGCATCTGTTCAATCCCATGACCGTTGCCAAGCTGCAGCAGGCGACGCGGGAGAATAAGCAGTCTGTCTATGACCAATACGCAGAGCTGATTAATAACCAGACCAAGAATTTGTGCACGCTCCGTGGCCTGCTGAACATCACGCCGCAGCGCGAATCGATTCCACTAGATGAAGTCGAGCCGTGGACTGAGATCGTCAAGCGTTTCAAGACTGGTGCCATGAGCTATGGCTCTATCAGCCGTGAAGCGCATGAGACGCTCGCGATCGCGATGAACCGCATTGGCGGCAAGAGCAACAGCGGCGAAGGCGGCGAGGACGAGCGCCGATTCATCAAGGATGACAACGGCGACTGGCGCATGAGTGCCATCAAACAGGTAGCCTCTGGCCGTTTCGGCGTGACCAGCCACTACCTGGCCAACGCCAAAGAGATTCAGATCAAGATGGCTCAGGGTGCCAAGCCCGGAGAAGGCGGCGAGTTGCCTGGGAAGAAAGTCTATCCTTGGATTGCCAAAGTTCGCCACTCCACCCCCTATGTGGGGTTGATCTCGCCACCGCCGCATCATGACATCTACTCGATCGAAGATCTGGCGCAATTGATCCATGACCTGAAGAACGCAAACCCAGAGGCGCGCATCAACGTGAAGCTGGTTTCTGAAGTCGGCGTCGGCACCGTGGCTGCAGGCGTATCAAAGGGCAAGGCCGATGTGGTCCTGGTCAGCGGTTTTGACGGCGGTACCGGTGCGGCACGTGAGACCTCGATCAAGCACGCGGGGCTCCCGTGGGAGCTTGGCCTGGCGGAAACACATCAGACGCTGGTGAAAAATGACCTACGCAGCCGCATCGTCGTAGAATGTGATGGCCAGCTCAAGACTGGGCGTGACGTGGTGGTCGCGTGTCTTCTTGGCGCAGAAGAGTTCGGTTTTGCGACCACTGCGCTGGTTGTCAGCGGCTGCATCATGATGAGAGTCTGCCAGAAAGACACATGCCCTGTGGGCGTTGCAACGCAGAATCCCGAGCTTCGCAAGAAGTACACCGGACGCCCCGAGTATGTCGTTAACTTCTTCAAGTTTGTGGCTGAGGAAATGCGTAGCTACATGGCTGAGCTGGGCTTCCGGACCATCGATGAGATGGTCGGACAGGTCCAATGTCTCGACACCCGCACGGCTGTCGATCATTGGAAAGCACGCGGTTTGGACCTCAAACCGTTGCTGGTGAAGCCGGACGTCGCCGAGACCGTCGGCATTCGCTGCACCGAGATTCAGGACCACGGCTTGGCAAACGCCCGCGATCACGAGATTATCGAGCACTGTGCTACCACCCTCAAAGATGGCACGCCTACGTCCTTCGATCTGTACATTCGTACCATCGAACGCACGATGTTTACAATGCTCAGCTATCACATTTCGAAGAACTTTGGCTCTCAGGGCCTGCCACCGGGAACCATCAAAATACGGTGCCATGGTTCGGGGGGGCAGAGTTTCTGCGCATTCGGTGCCCGAGGCCTGGAGCTCACGCTCTATGGTGATGCCAACGATTACTTCTGCAAAGGCCTGTCTGGCGCAAAAGTGATCCTGCGGCCGCCGGAGGATGTGACATTCCGAGCCGAGGATAATGTGATCATCGGGAACGTCGCGCTCTACGGTGCGACCACCGGTGAGCTCTATGTCCGTGGTCGTGGTGGCGAGCGTTTCTGCGTCAGAAACTCCGGTGCAGTCGCCGTGATTGAAGGATTGGGTGACCATGGCTGCGAGTACATGACTGGTGGAAAGGTCGTCGTGCTTGGCTCGACAGGACGCAATTTTGCCGGGGGCATGAGCGGTGGCGTAGCCTATGTCTACGACGTCGATGGCTCCTTCCGCAAGACCCAGTGCAACACCGCACGGGCCGATCTGGATCCGTTGTCAGAAGCCGATGAGAGAGACCTGCAGCAGTTGATCGAGAATCACTACTCCTACACGGAAAGCGCCGTGGCCCGGAGTATCTTGGACAACTGGGAGGCATCATTGCCGATCTTTGTGAAGGTGATGCCGCGCGAATTGAAGGCAGCGCTGGCCCGCGCAGAGAGCCAGGCGCAGATGAAGGAAACGGTTGCCTGAAACCTTTCCCTCTGCCGGGATCTCAGCCTGAATAGTTCATGAGCGTCGTCGCGCGAGCGGCAAGACCCTTCATGAATTATTCAGGTTACCCCCGGTCATCGTCTGGAGACTGACCAGCTGGCTCAATAGCTCATACGCGACATAGCCCACGGATGCCGCAAAAAGTGCGGTCGTGGGCAGTCGTGCTGCCCTGGCCATGCGTTCTCGCCCGCGGACGCGACCGTGTGCCGCTGCGGTGTGGCTCATAGTGGTTCACTCGGTGCATATGCGTTCTCGCCCGCGGACGCGACCGTGTGCCAAAGCTTTTGTGCGAAGGAAGCCCCTTCCGCTGGTCGCACGGCGAGAGTAGCTTGTTTCAGTCCCCATTTCTCTGGAGCGCTGCAACGAAACTGTGCCGCATATTCTGCGGCCCAGTCTGCGCCCTGTTTTCTGGAGTTCGCAATGGTGGAGAGCTTCTCCTGCTGAAACTTTGGCAGCGCGCGCGCGGCCCAGTTAAACGCTTCACCAGCATCCATTTTCATGGTGAACGCGGCCTGCAGCAGCTGAGAACGGAGCCGAGCCTGCTCCGCCCGTCTCCCGTCCCCGATCAATGGTAGGAAGCGGAGCTAACTGGCGGCAAAACGCGCTGGAAGCCATGCTGCTATAACGAGCACCAGCAGGGCCAATCCGGCTCCAGCGGCCGGGAATAGCAAAGGCTCGCCGGGGAAGGCACCCGTACTGATGTAAGAGAACTTTGGGAATATCATAGTGCCCAGGCCATACAATAGAACCGAACAGGCAATGGCGGTTACGGCTCCTGGCGCCGAAAAACACGACTGACGCCGAGGCTGTGACGCGGCCAGCAGCTCGAGGATCGGCGTCAGCGCTTCAGATTCCTGTGCCTGCTCAATCATCGCGATCTCAGCGTCAGAAAGTGTCGTTACATGACGGATTGCTTCGCGCAGCCGAAGGCCTTCCTCGCATACGCCTGCAATCCAGGCACACGCCGAATCAAGATTACCCCGTCCATTAGTAAGAACTGGGGTGCCGACTTGGAAGCTGCTATGATTAGTCCTGGTTCGGCTCAGAAGCGTGAGTGCATCTGTGAGTGGCATTCCTCGTTGTACTGCCCAGGCAAGAACGCGGAGCAGGGATTGCAGCTCGGTTGGACGAGTTTGCCCGCCGGTGAGCTGATGAGTCAATATCACGTGCCGTCGCTCTGTACCCAAAATATGCTACACTCCGATCGGCATTTCCATTCCAGTAGAGTAGGTTGGCAATGATACTCTGCCGCCCGAACTGCCCCGGAATATTTATGCCTGATCCAGCACACTCAATTATCGTCGCGCCTGGTGGCGTAAAGGTATGTCCTGTCCTTACTCGGTCCGGCGCTCACGGCCGCGAAATCCTGGCATTTGTGCATCCCACAGCGGGGCACCAGATCGTAAAGGGGACGCTTGAGGAAGGGGAGGCTCTTGAACCCGCTGCCTTGCGTGAATTGGCCGAAGAATCAGGCATAGACAGCGCCAGAATCATGGCCAAGATCGCAGAAATTGAAGTCCCCGACTATTGTCAGTTCTGGCATGTCTACGAGTGTGAAACGGATGCTGATCTTGCGGAGAAGTGGAGTTTCTTTGCCCAAGAGGACGAGGGCAAATGGTTTCATTTCTTCTGGATCCCGCTGGCTCAGCTGCCAACGAAAGATTGGATTGACCAGTTCCAGCCAGTGATTTCGGCACTGCAGGATTGGTTTGCCGCGAAGGACTGACCGCGGGCAGACTGCTCTAGCGCTTCGGTTCGTTCTGCAGAGCGTACAGCATGCTCAATATCGGATGAGAGACTGTCAGAGCGCTTAGCTCGGCTGATGATCGTCCCGCTTCTGAATTGGCGGTCTCTGAGTCTAGCAGTTGCAGGCGCTGCTGGTGGGAAAGGGGCGCGAGCAACTTCCCCGCTTTGGAAAAATCGCAGAAGTAGATCATTCGATCTCCGGCCTCGAAGACGACGTGTCCATTGGCCGTATCTAGGCAGGTGATACCCAGCGAGGACAGCGGAAAATTCCTGATTGCCGTGTGGCTCGCGCCCCGCCATGAGAGTGTCCCGTCACGGCCGTCGCTCAGCAGGTAGCTGCCTTCTCGAGAAAAGGCGGTTACACCATCTGAATGGGCGATGACCTCTGAGAGGTCTCGGTTGCGAAGATCTATCCTGACAATCGCGCCGCTGAGTCTCGCGATTGCCAGCTGACTGGATGTCACCCGGCGCAGGCTCAGGGGGCGCTCGGCGACCTGATTGTCGTATGATAGGTCACCGGCAAGGCTCTCGAAAATGGCCCGCCCGCTGATATCCGACGACGCCACACGGAGCCCATCTGGGAAGATTTCCAGCTGAGCAATGCGCTTGCTATGGGCCTTTAGGCTCTCTTGCGGCTGGCCTTGATCGCTGAATAGCAGAAGCTGTCCAGTAGCGGTTCCGACACAGATCATGGAGCGATCGCTGACTGCCAGGCAGCGGGGAGAGCTCTCAAGGGCGAATAGGCTCGGTGACGCGCCATCGGTCAAGTCGCGGGGCGCGAGGGAGCGATCTGCCGTAATCGCTGCAACTAGAGCGGCATTATTGGAGATGGCAACATCGTGCACGACGGCGGCGGCCTGCTATTGTGCGAGTTCGAGGGCGTAGGCCGCATCCCAGACGCAAATCATCCGTCCATCGGCACTGGCCACGAGTGGCTCATCTACTGCCGAGACCACACGCGTAGCGCTGTGATCCAGTTTCGCCTTACGCAGCCAAAACCGAGTCTGGCTTACGGAGTAAACCGTAATCTGTCCACTGTCATCGGCAGCACAGAACAAAGCCGCTACCGAGTGGATCGCCGCTGCGATTGGCGTAATCCCGCTGCTGGTTCTGGTATTAGGGCCGTGAAACGGCCCCCCCCCGATCGACCTGCCAAAGCGCACCTTCGGCGATCGCGACCGTACCCGCTGCCTTGGCCGATGATCCAGCGACATCGCCAGTCGCCGCGCCGTATCCTACGAGAGGCTGCAATTCGCCATCCAAGCCGTCAGCCGCGCTGGCCCGTGGCCAAGGCCAGACGCAGTACGGAAGCAGGTACTTTCGCCTGCCGGTCTGCCTGCTCCAGCGGATCAAATGCTCGTACTTCTGATGTGCCTGTGACGCCGCAACATGGGTGATCTGACGCTGGGCAAGCCTGGACCCATTTTCTCGCTCTAGATAGAAAAGGTTGCCCTGATCGTCGCGGAACCAGACCGAATCTCCTAGAGTTTCCAGTCGCCCGAATAGAGGTGCTTTCCATCTTGAGAGAAGGCGAGCACGAAGACAGCTGTATCATGCTGATCGCCCGGCGAGTGCAGCGTCCCGTCCTTACGTTAAATTAACCTAATTTGCCCTGCTGATCTGCCGCTTGCGACTGTCATTCCATTAGGCGAGAAGGTCAGAGTAAGAACCGGACTTTGGCGTGGCTGGACTTCAAGAATGGGCGGTGGAGCCTGCTGATAGGTTTGCCAGAGTGCGATTTCCGCAGCCTGCTTTATGCTGGGGTACTCCTGTGCAATCGATAGCGCATGCCGATAGCCTCGTAGCGCCTCCTGCCAATGTTCCAGATGCACATTGGCATCCGTCTGGGCGGTCAGACTTTGATCGAGGCGCTGGTCTGCAAAACTGCGCATCTCATTCGCCTCGTTCGTGGCAATGATCGCTTCCTCCAGCCGCGGTTCCTTCTCGTCGCATTCCATCCGTATCTGGTGAAATGCGGCAAAGGTGGAGGTGCGCGCTCTGCGGTTGGGCCCCCAGTACCGGTCGTACACCTAGCACGGCACTTAGGTCCTCTGCGAGCGCCTTGGCAGATTGATAACGATGATTTCGCTCCCTGCCCCGGGTTTTCAGCAGCACTGCCTCGAGATCACGCGGTATTGTTCAATCCAGCTCCCGAGGCGGACATTGCTCGACGCACCGAATGGTGGCAAGCATCTTCTGGAGGTCCGTCTCCAGACAGTAGGGATAGCGGCCCGTAAGCAGGAGAATATTGGCGGGCTTGAAGTCTCGGTGAATCGCGCCGCGCTGGTGGGCAGCCTCGACTCCTTCGGAGACGCGAATCATCAGCTCAATCGTTGTTCGACGATCGATCGCGCAATCACGCACCTACTGGTCAAGTGGGATCCCCTTGACCAGCGGCATGGTAAAGAATGCCTCGCCAAAACCTGTCTCGGCGAACTCGATGATCGGCACGATATACGGATGGTCCAGCATTGCTGCGACCGCGGCCTCCCGTCGAAACGAAGCCGATCTGCTTCACTGTTCGGTCGCCCCTGGCTGAGTAGCTTGAGCGCGACTTCTCGGCGGGGGTTGGGCTGCAAGGCTCTGTAGACATGGCCCATGCCACCTTTGCCGATAAAGCCGAGAACCCGATAACTGCCAACCGCTGTGAGGATTGCTGCGGTGCGATCCTTGGCGGGAGTATTCTGGTGGGGTTCTTCGTGCCGCTTCGCCGCCAATGTGGCATTGCCGGTATCGTCCCAAGCGACGGTAATGTCACTCAGGTCCAGTAGGCAGTTGGCACAGCGCTTAGATTCTGTGTTGACTTCCTCGTTGCACTCCGGACCGTGTAGCATCTTGCGTCACGCAGTGATGCTTGCCTCAGCCGGGACCGCCTGCTTGAGGCGACTCGCAAACGCGGCCATTCGCGTCATGGCGATCTCAATATCCTCGATGGCGGCGGCATACGCACAGCGGACGAAGCCTTCGCCGCACGCACCAAAGCCGACCCCAGGCACAACTGCTACCCGCTCTTCCTCCAGCAGGCGCCGTGCGAACTCCGCACTGCTGAGGCCACTGGAAGAAATGTCAGGAAAGACATAGAACGCGCCTTGCGGGCACATACAGGAGTAGCCCATGGCATTCAAGCGTGCGACCACCAGGTTCCGGCGTTCGAGGTACTGCTGTTTCATCTCAAGCATTTCCCGTCGGCCATTCTGCAGCGCCTCGACGGCAGCCTCTTGGCTGATCAGTGATGCGCACAGCATCGAGTACTGGTGGATCTTCATCATTGCGTCGATCAACGGAGCGGGCCCGCAGGCGTGGCCGATGCGATAGCCAGTCATAGCATATGCTTTACTGAGACCGTGCAGGAAGATTGTGCGCTCACGCATACCGGGGTAACTGGCGATGGTACGCACGTTACCTTCGTAGGTCAGCTCGGCATAGATCTCGTCGGTGATGACCAGCAGGTCAAATTCACAGGCGATCTTGCTGATCTCCAGCTTCTGCCGGTCCGATAGTGTGGCTCCGGTGGGATTATTGGGGAAGTTGAGCAGCAAGACCTTGGTGCGGTCCGTGATCGCGGCACGAAGCTTCTCCGGATCCAAGGCAAATTCGTCCTCTGCGCAGGTAATGACTGGGACCGGCGTGGCGTGGGCCATGATCACGTTAGGCGCATAGGACACGTAGCAGGGCTCGTGGTAGATCACTTCGTCACCCGGATTTAGGACGGCGCGCAAGGCCAAATCCAAGCCCTCGCTCACACCTACGGTGATCAGGCACTCGGTCTTTGGATCGTAGCTCGCGCCAAACTCTGTCTGGACATAGCGGCAGACTGTCTCGCGAAGCTCAAGGGTCCCGAGATTGGAGGTATAGCTGGTGTATCCGCGTTCTAGTGCTGTGATCGTGGCCTTGCGAATGCTCCAAGGCGTATCAAAGTCTGGCTCTCCGACGCCCAGCGAGATGACATCGTCCATGGACATGACAAGCTCGAAAAAGTCACGGATTCCGCTCTTTGGTAGGCCAGCCACATGGCTGGCAATCCATTTATGGGGTGACTCGGAGTCGTTCATGATGGGGATCTTCCTGATGGAGAAAACCGGACTGCTTATACCGGCGCAACATAAAATGGGAACGGGTCTGGCGCACACCACTGAGGGAGGCAAGCTTGCTGTGCACAAAATCCGCAACGTCTTGCAGCGTCTGGCCTTCCACGATCAGCAGCAGGTCGTAGTTTCCGGAGACCAGCATGACATCGCTGACTTCAGAAAACCGTGAGACCGCTCGGGCCACGGGGTCGTAGCCGCCGTCGCGCTGCGTCTCGACGCAGACTTCGATCAGGGCGTAGACGCCTTGCTCTGCGAAGGCCGAGTCTTGGACGAGTGCGTGATAGCCCCTGATGCAGCCATCGGCTTCGGCTGCAGCGATGATGGCTGCAACCTGCTCAGCGGGAACGGCAAGGCGTTCGCCAATCTGTTCACAGGTCAGCCGTGCATTCTTGCGCAACAGGCGGAGGATGTCTTCGCGAATATTCATAGTGTGGGAATCCCTAGCGGAAACGGGGAGCGGGGTGGACGGTCGACTGCGTACGGCCGTGCCTTGCCTAGCGAACCGGGACGCGAAGCTCCTGGCCGACGTAAATCGTATGATTGCTCAGGTTATTCGCTGATGCGAGCCGTTCAATTGTCACGTTGAATGCCAGGGCGATCGCACTCAGAGTGTCACCTTTCTCGACGCGATAGACTGCAAACTCTGAGGAGGTGCGGTTGGGCGCAGGGGAGGGGGTTCGCATATCGGTGACTTGGTTGGTTAGGTGGGCTAGCTCGCTGGTAAATTCTTTCAGCATTCTCTGATCGCCCGCCGAACGCTTCTGAGTTTCTGCATCCAGTTTGGAGCGTAGCCTCGAAACTTCTTGGTTGAGCGCGGAGCGGAATTCCTGATCCTGCTGCTTGAGGACGACAACCTCACCCTTCAGCTTGCGAATCTCATCGCGAAGTACGCTGATGACCTCTGTATATTCTTCCATGTTCCTCGCGAGCTTAGTCCAAAGCTCACGATTCATCTTGGTGTTCTCAATCTGCGTCTTCCGCTGATTGTTTAATTCAACGAGTACTTCGTTTTTAAACTGTGCCCATTGCTTCCGCTGTTCGAGGGAGGGACCCTGATTCGGATAGACACCCTGCGCAAGAAGAGACGAGGCGGTAAGCAGGACAAGAAGTAGATAGGTAGCGCTATGCGTCATGAGGAAGGGAGCAATCTGTGGCTGGAACTAGTGGGTCGAGTCGACGGGGAAAGGCAATTACCAGGACCGGCGCAAGCGCCAGCTGGTATCGCTCTGCTGAGGAATAAACGGATACTCGGGCTCGATGATGGTATCACCAGCTGCCGGGAAGGTTAGGATCTCGTAGAGACCAACGGTCTCGCGAACAAAGAACCGCTTCAGACCAAGCGCTGCGCCCCATGTGTAGGCTGCGACACCGCCGTAGCCTTTATCCACCGAGATGATAGTCCTGGGGATCTCGGTAATGCCCGTCACCAAGTTGCTTACGCCACGACCGAGCTTGCGGGGAGGATCCGCGTCCACAAACGCCATGGGAGACATATCGTCCTTGCGTAGATCAACCAAGGTCAAACCCGTAAAGAAATCGCCAATTTCGTAGAAGTCCACGCCCAGATAAGGCTGAACCAAGCCCAATGCGAACTGACCCCGCACGTCATAGCTTTGCTCGTCACTGCGGCCACGGAAGAATCGCCGCGTGGAGTCCTTGGGTGTCTCTGCGCGGGTAGCACTGCCGCCCCTAACCTTAGATTCATATTTGCCGCTGTGGCTGACGATCTTGCGTTCGCCAGCGCTGCCATACCAGCCGAAGCCAGTTTGATTGACCTTGTAGCTACCAAGCTGATACTTGTCTGTGACGGCGATTTCACCGCCCCAACCTGGACCAAATGCCAAGCCTACGCGAAAAATATCGGCGAAATCCAGAATGCGGTTTGGAAACCAGTAGAAGAATTGCTGGGTGCCAGTAGGCTTCTGCTGTTCGGCGGTGAGCACTGCGTAGCTTCCACCTTGGGAAAATGCCGGTATTCCTGTCGCGCAAATCGCGAATATGCAAACCAAAGTACGTAGCGAAATCATATGATCTGTCTCTCAATCGTGGAGTTTCTCAAGAACGTACAATAACAAGATTGGGCAAACACACAAATCGAGTATGCGTTTACCGTGAATGCATCAACTGGTGTAGTGCACCAAGAAGAAGTTGTCGCCGATCTCAATGACGTCACCAGCTCGGACCCGAGCCTTCGGTACTTTGATACCATTTACGTACGTCCCGTTGGCGCTGAAGTTGTCGATCAGATTCAAAGTTTTCCCGGCTGGAACAATCTGAGCGTGTTCTCGTGAGACGGCCATATCGTTCAAAACGATGTCGCAAGTTTCACCGCGACCAATCGTTACTGGCCGGCCAAAACCAGGTAGGAAAAATGAATCATCGATCGAGTCGTTCAGGGCAGTAAGCGCAAAGCTGTCGTAGGTAACGCCTTGCCTATACAGCTCCTCGGCGTGCTTCTGCGCATCCCCTTCAACCGAAATTGAGAGGCCAGCAGTGCCCAGATTCGCTCTTGCGTCACCGTCGATCGGATGCGCCTCTGTGACGGCATTTCCGCCGATTTCGAGAGCCGCACCCGCGATAGGCTCGATGAAGGGGCCTGACTCGCCCCAGAAGAGGAACGCATGAAAGGGGGCTAAGGACTCGTCAGTCAAGTCACAGGTTTCATGGCTGCCGATCAACAAAGGCCATTTGTTTGTGGAAACGTGCCCGCCTAGACCGCGGACATGCAACCGTGCGTCATCCCCAGGTTCTTCGGTTTTGAGAATGACGTCCTTGGAGCTAGCTTCTTGTGTTCCTGTCGGAACTTCGCCGGTGCCAGCGAAGACCAAGTGCTGCTTTCCAATCCGTGCGACTCCGCGGTAATCGATGGGCGCGTATAGCTGACGGCGGCAGACCCCGTCGAGCCAAACCACGTCCTTGGGGCCGCAATCGAGAAACATCCAGTGCGAGCCGATGTTCATCACGACTAGCTGCTTTTTCGCGCAGTCGTCATCCGCAATGAGTATGTCGGACTCGTTTGCATCCGTGCCGATCGCTACGAGGCAAGCATCGCTCTGGAGCGGATGCTCTGTCACGCTACGATCAGAGCCGACGACAAACAATGACGCGTGTTTTACGACATTCTCGCGCGCTGCCGAGCTATCGTCGTCACGTTCGGTGACGATTGTCGCGTCTATCGTCCGGTTTGATTCGTTGTCGTCAGCCATTGCATTCGGTCGCAAATAGTTAGATGGGCTGGAGTTGTCACTATACCGATGCGGTGCCAGGCGTCAAGATCGCTAGGTGAAGTGTGTGAAACTCTTGGCACTCCGATACTTTCTGATTGTTTTCAGCTCGGGGCTTCGCACGGTTCTGTCTCCAGGAAACTTGACACTACGCGGGCCGCGCCGTCAACTCCTGCCTGGCCGCAGAGAGCCTTCCTGTGTTGTCGGACCACCGCCGTTTCTTACCCGTGAACCACTGCCTGCCGGAGCGAAGCATGAGCCTGTCCCTGCGTCCCAATTCTACCTATTCCCTGATTACCCCGACCAGCATGGGAGTGCGACTCACTCCCCCTAACGGGCAGCCAATGAATGCCAGTAATCAGTTTGTCATGCAGGCCACCAGCGCCGAAACGAACGTCGCCAGTGTGTCGTCCTATCTAGGCCTCCCCGTGAAGGTGCTGACGAATTTTGTGAAGGGCAGCCCGATCGCGCATCTAATAAAGGACGGCCTCCGCGCGCGGCGAATGGACTACGAGGGGCCAGAAGTCGATCAGGGCGGTCCCTGGGGCTACCGCCACCAGTTCAATCTTGCGGATAGTGGTTTTGGCACACGTGGCCCGCGCGTACACAATGACCGCGCTGGAGAAGTTGGCCGCATCCTAAATGTTCGTGATTTTGATCTGGAGCGAATCTTTGGCGAGGAGGGCGTGCAGATCGTCCACATGTCGGGTTTGATCGCGGCGCTGTCCCCTGAGACCGGCGAGTTCTGCCTCGATATCGCGCGTGCTGCCAAGGCTTACGGGACAATGATCTCCTTTGACCTGAACCATCGCGCCACTTTTTGGGAAGGGCGCGAGGACGAGTTGCGCGGTCTGTTTACTGAAATCGCGAGTGAGTCGGACATTCTGATTGGTAACGAAGAGGATTTCCAGCTTTGCCTTGGTGTGAGCGGGCCAGAGTCTGGCGGGAGCGACATTGCGGCGCAGATGGAAGGTTTTCGCGGCATGATTGACGCGGCCCGCGAGACCTTCACCAAGACTAGCGTCTTTGCCACTACGCTTCGAGAAGTGGACCACGCAAACCGTCACCTCTGGGGGGGCATTACCTGGCATGCGGGCGAGTGGCAGTCGATCGAGCCGCGCCAGATCCAGGTGCTCGACCGCATTGGCGGGGGCGACGGATTCGTCGGTGGCCTTCTTTACGGGATTCTTCGCGGTTGGTCCGCCGAGAAGTGTATTCAGTTTGGCTGGGCCACCGGTGCCTTGGCCACTACCATGTTGACCGATTATGGCCAACCAGCAGACGAAGAGCAGATTTGGAGCATCTGGAGTGGCAACGCCAGGGTCAGGCGCTAGCGCTCAAACGGGTTAAAGTTGCCGGCTGCAAAGGGCGAAAGATTCTACCTTTGCGGGGGCGTGGCCCATGATTCCTCGCTTTTTGTCTATCCAGAGATTGCGAGCGCGCAGTAAAAGCCTATATTCTGCGCCGTCACGGAATCGGGTGCTACCCGACCAGCGGAGAGGTGGCTGAGTGGTTGAAGGCAACGGTTTGCTAAACCGTCGTACAGCTAACGTTGTACCGGGGGTTCGAATCCCCCCCTCTCCGCCATTGAGCTTGCGGAATGCGGAAAGCGACCCCTGCGAGGCTAATCTATCCTCAATTCCGCACGGTGGGCAAACGACAAAATCCCCCTATGTTCCCGCACTTTCCCTTCAATTCACGCTGAGCTGCACCTATTCCTGCACCTCGCTTTGAGGGAGGGGCACCTTGTGATGGTCTCCCAAAGCTGGCGGATGACTGCGGGGAATCGTGAGGCTCGATCGGAGAAAGCGCTTTACTTGACGGACGGACTCAAGCAGCTCGACCGCGATCCTGTAACTCGTCAGTGAACTTCTCATAGTCACGGAGCATATTTCAATCGTCCATTTGTGGCCATTGATTTCCGTTGAATAGCTCGCGTAGGCGACTTGCGGCATGCACAGGAGTCGTATGCCACAGAGCGCGGTCCTTACTGTGCCTTTTGGATTGAGTTAACATTTTGCCAAGCTTCGCCTCGATATCAGGCGTTGCCCCGCCTATGTCTTTAACCAGCGACAGAAGGCCACAGCGCACGCTGTCAAATTCCCTGATGTCGGTTTCAAGCAGAACATCTACCCTAGACAGCATGGGCAGAAACGCGTTTTTGGGTCTCAACCGCACCAAGTCGGAACCGCGGGGGGGGCCGCGACGACGCGCTGCTGAAATTTGAAGCGCTTGTCTTAGCGGACTCCAGATGCCGGAATCGGCAGGTCCTGGGCACCGCGGCTGTCGATGATGGTGCTCAACGCCAGGTAGCCAGCGCGATCGCCGCTGAACTTGTCTGCAGGCATGATAGAGATGGTTCCGCTTTTTGAACCACCGGCCCGGAAAAAAGTTAAGCTAATGCTATCGGCGCTTTGCCAGCATTGGAGTTCCTTTTCGGTTGCATTGGCGAATGGTGCTGTATTGTGTGAGCTCCGACGAAACGGAGGCAAGCTCTGCTGAGGAGCATCTCACCGAGGGATAGTCGGAGCGGTAGCGACGCGATGTCCACACCGTGGGGAAGTCGAAAGACTCCCCCACCTTCGCAAGGTGGCAACATCGAAGAGCTGCCGCCATGCCTGGAAAACCTTGGGGTTTGTGGCAAAGCCCATTTTGGCCGCAGGCCGCGGCGAGCCGGCCCATACCGCAAACTTTGTCATAAACATTTTACGCGATGGCTGTTTGTGTCTTTGTCCAAGCTACGGTACACCTCGCCTGTACACCAATGCGACAGATTCTGATCAGGTCGCTCGGTATTGTATTGGACCATGGATTTGGCGATCCCCAACTGCGCTTCGTGCCCATCTGCATAGGCAAAGAGGTAGACTTCCTCGTACTTAATCGTGCCAAAGAAGCGTTCCACCATGACATTGTCAATCCAGCGCCGGCGGCCGTTCATGCTCATCTTGATTCCACGGCCTTCAACTGCTTTGGACCACTCTTCGGAGGTATATTGACTGCCTTGATCGGCATTGAGTATCGAAGGCGGCTCGCCTGCCGCTTCAAGAGCCTGCACGCAGAATCCCGTGTCCAGCGCGTTGGACAGTTCCCACGAAAGAAGACGGCGCGAATACCAGTCCATGATGATGTTCAAGTACAGGAAGCCCTTGTCTATCCGGATGTACGTAATGTTCGTGCACTAGACCTGATTGGCCCAGGGATCGTCGTTCGCGGCCCACGGTAAATCGTCTGGAGGCCCACTTGGCCCTTCAGACGCCGTATGCGACGTAGCCCTATGCACTCGACGAGCCCTTCGCGGAGAAGCAGGGCGCGAATTTTGCGTACTCGGTGCGTAGGGTGTTTAAAATAGAGCTTATCCATGAAGTTCATGATCGTAAGGTCTTCTGCACTGTCGGCTTTCCCAGGGCTGCAATTGTAGCTTGAGCGATTGACAGCCAATAGCTCACACTGCCGACGGATACTTAGCTTGTCACTACCGCAGATCATAGCTCGTCGCTCAGCGGGATCTGCAGCTCTTTGCACTTTTTTCGCAGCCAGTCGACCTCCAGCGTAAGCTGCCCAATCTTGGCGTGGTGATTCTTACGCATCTTGTCGACCTTCTCCTCGGTCGAAGTCTACCGCGGGCCTTCGAAGATGGTGCTTGCCTTATCGACCAGGTCGCGTTTCCCCCGCGAGACCTGCGTTGGATGGACTTCGTAGAGGGCTGCGATTTCACTGGTGGTTTGCAGGCCTTTGAGGGCCTCCATAGCCAATTTAAACTCGAATGCCGCGTTATGGCGGCGACGATTCTTCTTTGACATCTTGGTGCTCCTTGTTCAAGTTGACAGGAAGCATAGCCTTACTTAGCAGGTGGTCCAAAAAACGGTACCAGCTCTCTAGTCATGCTTGTACTCGTCTTGGATTTCTTTCACTCCAGACAAGTCGACGAATCAGAATGTGATTGCGCCCGCGATTCCGGCATAAGATTCTATCAGGCGTAGCGGTCGTTATTTCTAGTTCGTTGGGTGAGAGCGTGTGCCAGCGAGCGTCTGGCAGCATCTGCGAACTCCACACTGACCCGGTTCGCGATCTCTGTCTCGGAGCGCGTGTCTACGATTGCAACTGAGCGAGGCTCAATATCGCTCTGCATCTGGTAGTACGCTGGTGGCCGCTGAACGGCAGGGCGATCTTCGACGGAGATCTTAAACACAATCTGGAGTTGGTTGCCGAGGCGAAGCTCATCGCCATTACGGACGTAAGCACGGCCACGCACACGGAGGCCGTTTACGAACGTACCATTGCGTGAGTAGTCCTCCACGACCCAACGAGTGCCGGAATCGCCCTCAATCGCGCAGTGAATTCTGCTGATGTCCGACGCAACTTTGAGCTGTATGTCAGCTTCGGAGGAGCGGCCGATTGTCGCCCTGGAGCCATTGACATGTCGTAAAGTGCGGTCTTGCTTGACCTGTAACGTGACCATAAATGTCCAAAATTGTACAAAAACAATTGGTAATAAGTTAGACTCGAATTTATGCGGGTCAAGGATTTTGAAATTTTGACGCCGCGTGTGCTTCGGCCCGCTAACCCAAAAATACGCGCCTTTGGGTGTGGCGCGACGGTCAAGCTACTGGTGTTAACCAGATGCGCAGCATCGCCACTACCTTCTCGGTCTCCAGGGGCTTGATCAGATAGTCGCTTGCCCCGGAATCCAGGGTGCGTGTGCGCTCCTCCGGGGCATTGTGTGCGATCATCGCCACGATGGGGAGCTCAGCATAGCGTTTGTCGGCCCGTAGGCTTTCAATCGTCCGCATCCCATTTAAGCCAGGCATGATTGAGTCGATCAACGCTAGGTCAAGCCTTTCAAGGCCCGCGACCACCTCAAGCGCCTTTTCCACACTCTCTGCCATGACCACGGTTGCCCCGGCGCCTTCAAGCGCGCGGCTTATGGGGAAGCAGTTGCGCATATCGTCATCGGCCAGCAGAATCGTTCGGCCTTGGAGAAAGCTGAGGTCGTCACTGGCAGGAACCGGGCTCACAGGAAGAAACAGCATGAGTTCGTCCAGCAACTCCGACGGGGTTTGGGCCTGACGCACGACTGCACTTTTCGCAAAGGCGTCGAGGCGCTTCGATTCGTCGGCCTCGATCCATGGCCCGGAATACACGACGACAGGCAGATACGGGTCCTCGTCCGCGAGAATCCGTCGTACTTCGATCCAGTTGTTCTTGCCAAGATCCCCATGCATGACCATTGCCGTGTAGCGCGATTCCGCGAGCATTTCCGAAACCTCAGCGAACGAGCTAACCGCGTCAAGCTCAAGGCCAAGCATGTCTGCACAGGGTGTCAGTCTGTTTATCAGCAAGCGCCCTCGCTCTGCGATCAGGACACGGGCAAAATTGGTCGCGGCCGAAGCGGCCAATTGGTTGAACGCGGCATCAATTTCGTCGTTTTGTAAGGGCAATCGCAGGAAGAGATGCGCTCCGTGTCTCCGAGCCTCCAATTCGAGCGTAGGGATTCCAAAAGAACCGAGTGGAACCGCACGTAGCATGGGCTCACGACGCAGAGCTTCGATCACCACAGGCACCTCGTGCGGGTCTTCTGCATCCACCAGCATGAACTGGGGTGGCACCGGAAAGACATCCAGATCATCAAAGTTGGCCGTAACTACAGCTCGGTAGCCAGCCTCGCTGCACTTGGAGTAGAATTGTGTGGAGAGGGTTTCATCCGTCGTCCAGATTAGAACGCTCGCATCATTGGCATTGAGTTTATCGCGATCATCAGATGCGGGTAGTTCAGCGATGTGGGCCAGCGACTCCTCGGCATAGGTCGGCAAATAAAGAGTGAACGTCTCGCCCTCTTCGCTGCTGAGGTCACGGTCGATCCAGCCCCCAATCGCCTGCGCTCGGTGCGCGGCGACCAGCAATTCCAAGGAAAGCTGTGACTCTGTCAGATGGCTGGTGCGGTTGTCTTCAATCGCGAAAACAATCATCTCGCCATCGATGCCAGCGGGTCGCTCATCGGGGGCAGCGAGTTCGACGACCACAGTAACCGCACCTGAGTCGGTCGCCTCGAGCGCTTCGCGAAGCAGCGGCCCCAGAATCTCATGCAGTAGTTCCGAGTCCGTGTGTATCGTCGCTGGCACGTTCTGCGAGAGTTTGAAGTCGAACGTAAGGTTGCGGGACTCAGCATTGCTCTGGTAGGATTCTTTAAGATGCTCACAGAGCATGACCGGCTCAACCTCAATGGCCGAAAACTCGTTCGCGAGCGCCTCCGTGAGCGCTGGAAGCTTTCGCACTACCTCCGAAACCAGTCGGAGCTTGGCGGCATCGCTCGACGGTGTCATGGATTCGTGAAGCGCGCTCAGGATAATGACTGCTGCGTGATATACGGCATCGTCGCCCACGCCGAACAGCTGCCCATAGCCGTCGAGCACGGCTTTATCTGCGCTGACTTGGGATAGCGATTCTACTTTCAGGCGCAGTCGTTCGTTGGCAGCTTCCAGCGAGCGGTTCTCATCTTCAAGCTCGGTAAAGGCAAACTTCAGTTCCATCTGCTGAACTTGCATCTCATGCGCCAGTTTCTGTGTGGCAGTCAGCAACTCCTGCTTCTCAAAGTGCGTTCTGGCCGCCCTCACAGTCAAAGCGACTGGTTCGGCAATTTCCTCCAACAGGCGCCGGTCCTGGATCCTCAATTGCATGCTGCTACCAAGCTCAATGACGCCGACGAGCTCTTCATCGTCGGCAACACATGGCGCGATCAGGTAGTAATGTTGCTCGTCTTCGCCATCAGGTGTCGGTTCGCCGAACATCATGCAGTGACGTTTGCGTGCTGCGTTACCCAATCGGGAGTCTCCTAGCGAAAACAGATCCAGGCTGATGTCCGCGGGTAAAGGGCCGACACATGCCACCAAGCGCGCCCGGCCAGCTCCCTCAATCGTGTAAAATCGCCCCTCTGACAGATCGGTGTAATCGCAGAGGAAAGAGACGATGTTATTACACAGATCATCCATCTCCATGCTACCCCGCATCACGCTGTGCAGGCGTGTCTCTCCGGTTCTGACCCACGCTTCTTCCAATGCCTGTCCGGCATCTGTTTCCTGTCGGCGTAAGCGTGCCTCGTTCTCATCGCGGATGTTTGCCAACAGCAGAGAGCGAGCGACTGTGGCGCCTTCAGGCTCGGAAAGCCAATCTGCGGCTCCGTTGCGAACCGCCGCTAGGCCCACTTCGGCTTGGTCTTCCATGCCGAGCGCGATCACAGGCATGGTCGCGGCCGCCAGCAAATCGGCCATGACCACCAGTGGCTCCGGCGTTACGCTCAGGTCCACCAGAATGACGTCGTAGTCCTCCTGGCCTAAAATGGCGCAGGCCTCGGCTATCGATGTCGCGTAGAAAATATCCAAGTCACCTGGGTCTTTTGGAGTCTCAATCCTAGTCTCCAGAGTGGGATTAACCCATAGCGTACGGATAAGTTCGATCATACAATAGCCCTCCACGAGTACGTACAATAACCCAAGGGACGCTTGGAACAACCCAGGCCAGGGCGTACGGGGCTGGTTTTGCTGATTCAGTGCGGTTTGTCTTTGATTGAGCGGGCCG
>Ga0115567_10001609_pt1 | contig 22534 bp, 22 predicted proteins | sample COGITO_mtgs_1204_2_FD_88679 | JGI IMG/M metagenome (GOLD analysis project Ga0115567, IMG submission 88679) | Pelagic marine microbial communities from North Sea - COGITO_mtgs_120412 | ecosystem: Environmental > Aquatic > Marine > Epipelagic | place: Germany:Helgoland, sampling site Kabeltonne... | reverse complement strand
GCGTGTATTACTTTTTACCAAGAGTAAAACAGCAACGTCGACTTCTTTTAGCCACTATTGGCATTGTCTGCACTATTGCTGCTATTGTCTGTGCAGGCATTTTACTGCTTGGCGATCAACTGGCCCTTATTCTCAACAATCCAAGCCTTAATAACCTTATTCTATTAACTGCTGGTATTGCCATTTTTCAAATTCCCTTGTCTATTTTCGAACCGACTATGATTGCCGCTAATCGAGTAGGCACGTTTATCAAATACGATTCAGTGTTTAATATTACCTTCTTTTTTGTCGTGTTTACGCCAGCAGTGCTGACACAAGATGTCGACACTATTTTATACAGTTTGGTCATCTATCACGGCGTGCAAATGCTCATTATCTTGGGCCTTTTAATCCAAACAGCGCTACAACATGACAATAATCAAGAAGGGGTGGACTATTCAGTTGCAGAGCAGTTTAACTACTCCCTGCCCATCGGCTTATCTCAAGGCATATTTGAACTGGCCAGATACGGCGACAAAGTAATTGTTAGCCATTTTTTTGATCCAGCCACCCTGGCAGTGTATGCCCGAGGTGCCATGGACATCCCCATATTAAGCATTGTCAATAATACTATCGACAATCTAATGATGCCTCAACTCATGGAAGCGTATAAAAATCAATGCGCTAAAACACTGTTACACCTTTGGCATAACACCATCGCGTTAACAGCTTCATTCATGTACCCAAGCTTCTTTTTTCTGGTGTTTACCGCGCCTTATTTAATCCCTGGGCTGTACGGTGACGACTATCGGGAAGCAGTACCCATTTTTCAAATTTACTCGTGCGGTATTTTATTTCGGGTTTCCACTTATAATGTTATTGTTAGGGTTATTGGTAAAACAGGCATGATGGCTTGGGTGGCGACCTTTTCCGAAACCGCTAATATAATAGGCACCATACTATTAGTGCAGCATTACGGTCTGTGGGGCGCGCCCTTTGCCACAGTGCTGGCCACCGGTTGTATTGTACTCGGCTATTTAATCGGTATTTCTTACCGCTTAAAAGTGTCTTTAATCGATATCTTTCCCTGGAAAATTATATTTGGAGTAGGCTTGTTAGCAGGGCTTGCAGTAGTGCCCTTGATGCCCATTCATTATCTAATTCAAACCCAACAGCTTGACCTTGGTAATTGGTCCACCCTGGGTATTATGTCAATCCTTTATACTTTTACATATTGGTGTTTGATGCGCTTTTTACCAGTGCTGCAAGTTGAGCATCGTGACATGCTGCGATCAATGCTGCCGTACCGGCTTAAGTTTTTAGTCTAACACTGGTATACTTGCACACTTGACATGCACACTTGACACGTACACTGCCAACTTGGCAATCGCGTATTTTTAGGAGTTTTTATGACAGACGTTTCAACACTCGACACCATCAAACAGCAAATTGCTGAGCATGCAGTCATTTTATACATGAAAGGTAACCCACAATTTCCTCAGTGCGGTTTCTCAGCGCGAGCCGTGGACATCCTCACCAAATACAACAAGCCTTTCGCCTTCGTTAATATTTTGGACCATCCAGATATTCGATCTGAATTACCAAAATATGCCAATTGGCCTACTTTTCCTCAGTTGTGGATTCAAGGCGAGTTAATCGGTGGGTCAGACATTATTATGGAAATGGCCCAAGCGGGTGAGCTAGAGCCTATGGTGATTAAAGCCACAGACAATGCGCAAAGTGAAAGCCAAGCTTAATTTAGTGTGTGATACCCCAGACTATTTTTTTACGCAGCACGCTAGCAATTACCGCTGGCGGCGTAAAACCTGCAATCAATTGACTGGTGAGCTGCTCTTTGCTGTAACGCCATTTGGGTTCACGCTTTTCAATTACCTTAGCGAGGATGCCTTCTCGTAAATCACCATCTTTATACAGCTTGGCGGCAAGCCAATAATCTTCTTCAAACACTTTTTGTAAATCGTGATTAATTGAACGCTTCAGCATAATATCTGTCATGCAGATGCTTAAAGGCGACTGGTGATCAATCCCGCGTGGATCAAGGGTGAATAAATCTGGATGAGTTGTGGCATAGTATTTGGCCAAAGCCACTAAATCGTCATACCAGGGCACATCTGGGTAATCCCAATAAAAATCACACCAGTCATGAATGGCTTTTGGCACAAGCAAAGGTTGATCACTCCAGGAAGCGCCACCCAGATCAAAAGCATCATCTTCTGATGCATATTCGATATCAACATCAGTTTTGGCTTGCTCGACAGCCCACTTAGCAACAAAATCGACAATAGGCCCGTCTGCTTCACGCCACTGGCTGACTCGCTCATAAAGGTGAGACACTAAAATATTGCGATCTTGCTTGGGAATAATGTGATCGACAATGTGCAATGCTTGTGCAAGTTTAGGCGTAAAATAAGCGCCTGTTAAACCAAGCCATGCGCCTAAACCTCGCGGCAAACGCGCTAATTGATAGCGATAACCAACATCTGGAAAAAAGCCAATCGCAGTTTCAGGCATGGCGAACACAGCGTCAGCAATGCAGAGCTTCAATGCGCCTGACGCCATCAACCCTATACCGCCACCCATCACATAACCATGCATAAGATGGACGATAGGCTTGGGATAGGTGTAGAGCGCAAAATCTAAGCGGTATTCCTTCGCTAAAAACGTCACAGAATTATCGTCATGCAGGGCTTTAATATCACCACCGGCACAATAACCGCGCTCGCCATTGCCTTTTATGATCACCATGGCAATGGCATCGTCACTTGCCCACAAGTGCAATTGCCGCTCCAAAGCGTCGATCATACTGTGGTTCAAGGCATTAAGAGCCGCAGGTCGATTTAAACTAATCACCCCTACTTCAATGCCCAACTGATTAGTGAGCAATTTGTGAATTCGTAAATCCGGACTTTCCATTGACATCCTTTAAAGACAAGAGCTCATGTTTGTGATTGTTTAAAATCGAGCATTCGATTCAGTGGTAAACGAGCCTTAACAACAACCTCTTGATCTATACAAATTTCTTGCGGCCAGGTTTGAGCATTACGGATTGAGTGTAGCTTGCTTTGCGCCCGAGCGGCTAAAGCGGACTGCAACACTTGATCAAGCTGAGCCAATGAATTCATGGCCATCCAAGGGCAATGCGCACAGCTTCGACATGTGGCGCCAGCACCACCGGTGGGCGCATCAAGGAGGACTTTACCAGGAGCAGCCTGTTGCATTTTATAAAAAATGGCACGATCCGTCGCCACAATGCAATGCACATTGGGCAGCTCTTTTGCCGCTTTTATTAATTGGCTGGTGGAGCCAACCACATCCGCCAAGGCAATCACCGACTCTGGAGACTCTGGATGCACCAACACGGCGGCGTCTGGATAAATAGCTTTTAGCGCTTGAATACCACTGGCTTTAAATTCCTCATGCACCACGCAGCTGCCTTGCCACAGCAGCATATCGGCACCGGTTTTTTGCTGGACATAATGGCCAAGATACTTATCTGGCGCCCACAAAATTGTTTGACCTAAACTGTCCAGATGATCCACCACATCAAGCGCAATACTAGACGTCACCACCCAATCAGCTCGCGCCTTCACTGCTGCAGATGTATTGGCATAGACCACCACAGTGCGTTCAGGATGTTGGTCACAAAATGCCGCGAATTCATCGATTGGGCAACCAATATCTAATGAACAAGTGGCTTCGAGAGTGGGCATGATCACCCGTTTATCTGGCGTGAGAATCTTGGCGGTTTCACCCATGAAACGCACCCCCGCCACCACAATGACCTGGGCATCAGATTCAGCGCCAAAGCGCGCCATTTCTAAAGAATCAGACACACAGCCGCCAGTGGCATCAGCTAAAGCTTGAATGCGAGCGTCTGTATAATAGTGAGCGACCAGCACAGCATTAAGTTGCTTGAGTGCAGCGGTACAAGAGTCTAAGTATTGATCATCGTCAATGGCCGGTTGCGGTTGAGATAGAGCAATAGACAATGCGTGTTCAACGGTTGAAGATGATGAGGTCATGACCGCTCCTTGATAAGCGGCTCATGGTTTTGAGGCATGAGCAACTAGAAAACCTTTAATTTACATGGTCTTCAGAAGGACTACAAGTTAGACTAACCGCCTAACTGGTTGTTTCATTTGCCTGCGCTGCTTGTCTTTCTTCTTCAGACAAGGCCGTTAATCGAATACCCACACCTTGAATAGTGTGAATAAGTGGCTCTTGGAAAGGCCGATCAATCGCTTTGCGAATTTTATAAAGATGGCTACGTAAAGTGTCGGAATCTGGTAAATCCTCACCCCAAAGCTCAGCTTCAATAGATTGCCTGGACACAACGTTTGGTGACTCGCGCATTAAGATGCGTAAGATTTTTAAACAAGTTGGTGATAGCTGCAATATCTGGCTCGCCCTGGTCACTTCCGATTTTTTGACGTTATAGCAAAGGTCGGCAACTTCGTAAACGCCATTGACCACCTCACCACGGCTGCGGCGGATATGAGCGATTACTCGGGCTTCAAGTTCAGGCAGGTGGACAGGTTTTACCAAATAATCATCACAGCCAGCGGCAAAGCCTTTGAGTTTTTCTTCGTTAGAATCACGAGCAGTTAAAATAATCACTGGCGTGTCTCGACCTACTCTTTCTCGTAGCTGCTCAAGTACTTTAATACCGTCCATCTCTGGTAGACCTAGATCAAGCACCACAGCGTCGTAGCGTTCTTCTGACGCTAACTGCAGCGCGCTTCGACCGTCATAAGCATAATCTACACTTATGTCTGCTGATTCTAAAAAATCGCCCACGGTTTCAGCCAAATCGCGATTATCTTCAACCAAAAGTACCATCATTGCTGTTGAATCCATCGTTTTACCTCACCTACTTTTATTAATATCACTGTCAATTACAAGATCTGCCCTCTGAGAGGGATGCTGGCTTATTCTGCACAAATTTGTGACAATAGAGCGTGAACGCTCACAAATTATTCACCTTCAATTCATTTTGCTGATTTTTTTACTGGCTGTTGATGCTGAGCTTTAGCAGGCGCTTCAAGATCCACAGCTGCCTTGGCAGCAACATTGTATGCCAGGGACTGGGTAAGGTGATCATGTTTAAATTGAAAGCCAGCTTTGAGTAATACTGCTGGCATCACTCGAACTGAATCTAAAAATAAACTTTTCATTTCACCAAGCGGTGCTAAAGCCATAGCCGGGACTTTAATGCGAGTTTTTCGACCAAAAACACCCGATAAACTATGACTAAAATCTCGCCACCGCACTGGGTTTGGCGCTGTTAAATTAACCGCGCCAGAGGCCACATCATGGTGGAGTAAAAAGACAATAGCGTTGACTAGGTCTCGTCGATCAATCCAACTTAACCATTGCTGACCACTGCCAAGAATAGCGCCTAGGCCTAATTTATGGGACAACTGCAACTTGGCAAGCACACCACCTTCTGGCCCAATGACCACACCAATGCGTAAAGCATACCAAGGTGTGGCTGGCGTCGCATGGGTTTGACTTTGCTGTAAATCAAGTTCATTCTCTTTAATAGATGTATCAGCTACAAGCGACTGTAATTGAGCGGCCTTCGATAAACGCTGCTCTACGCCTTCGCACAGGTGGGCGGCAAAGCCACGACCTTTTGCCGCTGATTCCTCTATAAGGTGATCGCCCGTATGACCATAAAAACCAATAGCAGACGCGCCAAGGATGCGACCAACTTGAATATGGCATTGACGCAACTGCTGATGAAGTTGATCAATAAGATCCCAGCGACTCGCTTGTAAAACCTGCTTACGATCTTTAGTCCAGGGCCAATCGCCAATACCAGCACCAGCCAAGTGAATAACGCCATCGATGTACTGATCACCAAGCTTTAATTCACCGAGGACAGCGGCGAGTTCAGCAATGGTCTTGACCATGTGCAATTGTTTTGACGCTGGGAAATCAGGCACGCTTGTGTGCACTAAGCCAAAAACGAGCGCACCTTCAGCAAGTAAATAAGGTATAAGTTCTTTGGCGACAAAGCCTGCGGCGCCAGTGACCAAGTACGTTTTATTCACGAGTTTTTGCGGTAAGTCTGCCATAATTTTATTCCTTATATAAAGTTGCAGATGCCAATTGGCCGCGTTTAACACTACTGTGTAGGATTTGATACAATTGTCTAACTGTATCACTTATGTGTATTTTATTAATTGACAGCGAAATGGAGCTCTTATCATGGAATCAAATCAAGCCCAGAATCAAGACGCTTGTGACCAAAAAGCAGATGCAAGTTGGAGTGACCAAGCTCAGCTCAATCTTGGCCAATCTCTTTTGTTTAATTATATGGCCGACTTTACTTCTACTCGAAACTGGGATCCAAGTGTGGTCGACGCCCAACTAACGTCAGATGCACCGATCCAGCTTGGCAGTGAATTTTTAATTGATTTTAAAATGGGGTTTACAGTGGTGCAACTCAATTATAAAATTGTCGAGTTTACACCACCATCACTTGTGGTTTTAAAATGTACAACTAAAGACTATACCCTCACCGATCGAATCACCATCTCGCCGAATCAAGCCAATGAACACCAATCCATTTTAGAGTACAAGGTGACTCTTAATTATCATAACTCTAATGCTGCAAAAGCTAAAATAGGTCAATTTGCACTCAATCGGTTCGCCAGCAAAGCTTTCGATAATCTCAAAAAACTTGCCTTTGAAGACATTGGCCGCACACAACACTACCCTACTGTACTGGACAAGGTATTAGTACCAGGGCTTTATCAATTTACTCGGTTTGGTTTTTTTAAAAATAAGAAAAATTTTCATCCACTACCAGTGAATCGGCGCGGCGATAAAGTTGTTATTACCGGTTGTACATCAGGCATTGGTAAGGAAATTGCCGTTGAGCTCGCTCGAGCTGGCGCTGAGATTATTATGGTCAACCGCACTGCATCAAAAGCGCGGGCCTTCGCCAGTGAATTAGACAACAGATTTAAAGCCACAGTCCACAGTTATATTGCCGATTTGATCGACATTCAGCAAACGTATCAAACTGCGTTGCAGATTCAAAAAGATTTTCCAGACATTCAATGCTTAATTAACAATGCAGGTGAATTATTGCAAGAGCGCAAAGAAACGCCGGACGGCTTAGAACATAATTTTGCTATTTTACTGTTAGCGCCTTTTATTATTACCCAAGTTTTACTGCCAAGTCTTATGGCGTCGAAACCGTCAGACAGTTATGGCAAAGTCATTAATATGTGCTCTGGTGGGCTTTACGCACAAGCTTTGCATTTGGAAGACTTACAATACAAACAAGGCGATTTTGACGGCTCAAAAGCCTATGCCAGAGCCAAACGTGGGCTGCTGGATGCTTCTGCTTATATGTCTCGCGAATATAACGATAAACAAGTGCGATTTTTCTCCATGCACCCTGGTTGGGCCAACACCCCTGGTGTGGAAAAATCATTGGCTGCTTTTTATAAAGCGACTCAGAAAGTCTTGCGTACGCCATTTCAGGGCGCAGACACTGCTGTGTGGTTAGCGTTAAATAAAGCGCCTTTAGAATCTGGCGTCTTCTGGCTTGATCGACAAGTGCACACAGACAGTATCTTTCCCAATACCAAAACGTCGAATGATGACCAGGCTCGTTTGTATAAATCTTTATCAGCATTAATGACTCAACACACCGCCGCTCAACAGGCTCATTCACAAGAGGTGCACCAGACCGGCTCCCCAGCGCCGAGTGAGTTAGACTCATCATCGGATAAAGACAAGCGTCAAGCGTCGTGAATGATTTTCGATTGCCACTGGAGCAAATGGCAACATCATTAGCCGAGGCTGGTCACACTCAATCGAGCCCGCCACTTGAGCACTGGCAACCGAAGCCCTGTGGTGAGTTACCATTGGAAATTGATAGCCAAGGCCAGTGGTGGACTATTACTGAGACCAGTAAATCAGCCTACCGACGGCCTGCATTGGTCAAAATGTTAAGCCAAGTGCTGTGGTGTGAACCAGCAGACTACACGCCGAACAGCCAACGCCAACCAATGTATTCTTTACGAACACCCCATGAGTCTGTGACGATTCAAGTGGTGGACGTGCCATTTACTATCGTTGACTATAATTGGTTAACTCTACCGACAGCGGCTTTAGAGTGCACCACCAATCTTGGTGAAAAATTAATTATAGGGCCGCAACACCCGCTGATAATTCGCCAAATTTCACCTTTTTTGCCCTATACTCTGGTCAGACGTAATTTATGGGCTCGATTCAATCGCAGTAGTTATTATCGGCTGGCGCATGAGTTGTTGGACAATGAGCAGCCATTTCAAATTACGAGCCAAGGGCACACCTATAGCCTGGAGCCAGACTCCAAATAACTCGAGCCATTTTAAACACAATTGCAAAACACTGACCGGAGATATCTATGACAACACCATTAAAAATCAATCTAATAAGCGCTACTGTGCTGGGTCTCACCATGGCCGCTGGATCAGTGGCGCACGCAGACACCTTATTTGGTGTCTACGCCAAAGCAGATTATTGGTCGGCCAATCTTGATGGTGAATTTGGCAACGGCAATTCAAACGGTTTTTTTGCCAGCCGTGATGACTCCAGCGAGCGAGAGCAGCATGGTATTTTAAGCGTGCAATTTGAGCATTTTGTGCCGCTGGTGCCAAACGTTTGGATTCGCAGCAATAACATCGAATATCAAGGCCGCTCAAACCTAAATTCAAACGTGACTGTGGGTAATGAAAGTTTTGACACCAGCTCACCGGTGAATTATCTATTTGATTTAAGCCATACCGACATTGCGCTTTACTATGAAATTCTGGATAACTGGATCACCTTAGATGTTGGTCTTGGGGCTAAAAGCGTCAACTTTGATTACCAATTACGCCAGGGCTCAAGTGCTTATCGGTTTACTGAGTCGGCGACTATTCCTATGCTGTATGGCAAGGCTGCATTTGAGTTGCCAATGTCTGGCTGGCAAGTCACAGCTCAAGGCATGGCTTTAAGTTTTGAAGATGATCGAGTGGAAGACGTCAGCGTAGAGCTTGGCTACAACTTTAATGATTTTATGCAAGCCGCAATAGGCTATCGACAAATTGTGATTGACGTGCAAGCATCAGGTGTTCCAGAATCAGAAATGACATTAGATGGAAGCTATTTAAGCTTTATTTTGCATATTTAGTCGCTGCTGCGAAATAGCTGCAATTCACTTTAGATCAGAAAAATCAACTTTTAATGCTGTTAAAGGGTGCTGAGTAGCTTGCTGAAAACCCTTGGCTCTGGCTTTAGTGTTTGGATGGGTACTGAGCATTTCAAAGCGAGGGCCAAAATTTCCCTCTTCTGCTTGTAAAACCTCAAATAATTGGCGAGCACCTGTAGTATGACCATACACACGTTGCAAAACCTCGGCGCCATAGGCATCAGACTGACGCTCTTGATCACGACTAAAGCCATTGATCAACAAGCGCGAGGCTTGCTCGCCAATTAAAGCTGCGCCCCAACCAGAGCCACCTGTGATAAATTCAACAAACAGCCCGCCCACCACAGCGCCACTAACGCTGCGGATTGGATGTCGATGATAAACATGACCTATTTCATGACCTAGCAACATCATCAGAGCATTTTCACTGGGCAGGCGCTCAAGTAAACCTTGATGCAAAATTACATGACCACCAAGGGTAGCAAAGCCGTTAACAGTATCATCAAGCACTAAATGAACGGTGATTGGCATGTCTGCTGGCAGATTTTGTGCCCTAGCGGCCGTGTTTGCTAGCTCTTGTAAATAGCTTTGTGCAGCAATTACATCTGGATCAGCTTTGCTGTTAGAGGCACTAAAAGGCAAAGTTGCAACCTGCTGCGCCAACATAGTTTCATATTTAAAAGGCACAAAGCCTGCACCCCAACTGGCCAATTTAAATAAGCTAAAAATACCAACGCCAAATAAGCCTACCACCATAAGCAATAGCAACATCAAGTGACGAAAGCCTCGGTTGTCGTCGCTTATATTGGCGTTTTTCGGCACAGGGGCGTTAGAGTAAGTCATTTAGGTACATGTAACGCTGTGCCGTAAGCCAAGATTTCCACCGCACCGACAGTTTGCTTGTTGCCTTGCTTGGAAATCGACGACGTTTCCAGACGAACATTAATCACCATATTTGCCCCTTGCGCATGAGCCGCGCGGCGCAGGCGAATTAAAGCCTCACGTCTTGCGCCTTCGATACTGCTTTCATAATGACCGAGGCGACCACCAAAAATACCTTGTATTGCTGTAACAAAAGTTTTGAAATAACTCGCCCCCAACACTACACTGCCAGACACTAGGCTTTGTTTGACCAAACTTGCATGAGGTGGTGGCTGCTTTTCGTTAAAGATCAGCACCTGACTTAGCTGTGCTTCTTCTTGCTCGATTCGAACAAAATGACGGCGTTCAATCACCGAGCTTGCCACAGCTGACACTAACAATAAAAGTAATGCAATTGCGATTTCAATCATGCATCTGCCTCAAGTACCACAGCTGTACCATAGACAAACAGCTCTGCAGCGCCTGGCGCCACGCTTGAGGTCGCAAAACGTACATTAATGACGCCATTGGCGCCAAGGGCAATGGCTTGATCTGTCATGCGTTGAGTGGCTTGTTCGCGAGACTCGTTGAGTAATTCAGTGTAGCCTTTGAGCTCACCACCAAAAAAGTTCTTAAAGCCAGCCATAATATCTCGACCAGCGTGTTTGGCTCGAACAGAGTTACCTTGCACTAGGCCAAAATGTTGGCGAATACGATACCCTGGAATGGCTTCTATATTAGTTAACAGCACTTCAAGCTCCTTATGAGAATAATCAATTCGCTAAAAGTATAGCATTGACGGCCGACTGTGTAGCCGATACATTGCAATAGGCAGCGTCGGCCCAATATAATTAAAAATAGTATTACAGGCACCAAAGGTACTCACTTAAGAGGTTTTTTAACATGCGCATTTTACTTTTTCTCGGCACCAACATGGCCATTTTGTTGCTCGTGAGTATTATTATCCAAGTGTTTGGTGTTGACCAATGGTTGTACAACTCCACTGGTCTTAATTACGGCAGTTTGCTTTTATTTTGCGCTGTGTTTGGTATGGGTGGCTCAATGGTGAGCTTACTCATGTCTAAAACCATGGCTAAACGAAGCATGGGGGTTCGCATTATAAGCCAGCCACAAAACTCAACCGAGCAATGGTTATTCGATACAGTGCAACAACAAGCGCAAGAAGTGGGTATTACCATGCCTGAAGTGGGTATATTTCCCAGTGAAGCAGCCAATGCTTTTGCCACAGGCGCTTCAAAAAATAAAGCACTCGTGGCTGTCAGCGAAGGCTTGTTATACAGTTTTGATAAAGAGGCCGTCAAAGCTGTGATGGGCCATGAAATGGCACACGTTGCCAATGGCGATATGGTGACCATGAGTTTATTACAGGGTGTTCTTAATACTTTCGTGCTCTTTTTTGCTCGCATCGTTGGTCATATAATCGACCGAACTGTTTTCAAAAATGAGCGTGGTAATGGCATTGGCTCGTTTTTAATTTCAATGGTGGCTCAAGTTGTGTTCGGATTTTTAGCGTCAATTATTGTCTGTTGGTTTTCTCGCTATCGAGAGTTTCGAGCCGATGAAGGCGGCGCGGCTTTAGCAGGTCGCGACAATATGATTTTAGCGCTGCAAAGCCTACAACGTGATGACCAGCCAGTGCAAATGACTGAACAGTTGGCCGCTTTTGGGATTCGCAGTGCCAATTTAAAAGCGCTGTTTGCCACACATCCACCATTAGAAAAACGAATTGCACATTTAAAAACGCTAGTCTAGGTAGTCGCTGGCGCGAAATAGGCGAGCGACGAGAAATCGAGGAAAAAATGTTCGAAAAAACGCAGTTTACTTGAGTAACTAAAAAGCGTTCAGCACACTTCAAATTCTTTAAGGATAACGTAATACACTATGGCGCCGATTTTCAACACATTAAAGGCACTGCTGCCCAGTTGGGAGCAGTCGCCGGCCCATCCAACCACGGCCTCCGTGTCTATTCCGGTAGACCAACCTGGCTTAGACCATCAACTTCGCAGCCACAGGACTTGTTCAAGTTTCGATTTTTGCATGATCACCAATCCTGTGCTTGACCCAAGCTCTGAATCTTTAGTGGTCGCAAGGTCTTTAAGCACGCAAGATTCAATAGTGGATGTAAGCCATTCGCAACACCTGTGCAAACTCAAGGCGACATCACCGCCAAGTGTTCGACTTAAAGCGTCTTTAATAGATCAACACAACGCGAGCACAGTGAACACGCTGACTACATTATTGAATGGTTTTGGCAGCCGGTCGCAAACCGGTCAAGCGCATACTACTCTCACTGCAGTGCAGCAATTTTTATCAGAGCAGCCAGCGTCTGCGCAAGCGTTATTGCAACCAAAGCTTGATCAGCTGCACACTTTAATAAAAGCCAAACCTAGTACATCACATCGTCAACTATGTGCCAAGCTTGCCGGCCAATGTAAACCCACAGTGCAGCACAGGTTAGATAAAAAAGCCACAGGTTTTCATCACACTTTATTGTTTAGCTCGACGACGCAACAATTGTATCAGCTCATGAAAAGCTTCGATCAAAACACACAGGCGGACTTAGCCGCCGTAAGTTTTGCCGAGCTGTTAAAATTTAATCCCTCACAAGCCACACGAGTTATTAAAAAAGCTGATCGGCAACAATGCATCTTAGGCGAAGGCGCCCAAGCCAGCGTCTATTTAGCTCAGCGGCTAGCTGATCATTGCTTATTCGCAGTGAAAACTGTGCCAGAAAAAAATGCTCAGCATGAAAAAGGCTTGCTTGAATTTGCCAATAATCAACAGCTACAAGCCAAGCTCACAGCGGACGAGCAACAGCACTTTATCTTTGCCAAAGATTGCATTGCCACTGTTAACTCAAAACATCAGCCACAAAGTTATTTAATATTACCATTACTTGATCAACCAAATGACAGTGTACAAGCCCGGGCGTTGCTTAAAAGTCGTCATTATTTATTCGGGACGACGCACCCCTTAACTCAATTGGCAAAGCGATGGCTGGCTATTGGCGCTGTGCTAGAGCACCATCATGTCTGTCTACCAGATTTTAAGCCCAGCAATACCATTGCTGGGCGAATGATTGACTTTGAATCTGTGTTGTTCAGTGGCCAAGGCGCATTGCGGATGCACACGCCGGTGTTTTTCCCGCCAAAACAACTGGCTCGATGGTCTAGTGCTGAACTGGCCAATATTGATGAGGATCAATTGCAATCAACCAAACTTAATCATTATGACGGTCATGACTTTACAGGTGTTACCCGCTTTACTATTGGCGCTTCTATTGTCTTTTTGGTCACAGGTAACACCCCAGCGCAATTTGATAAAAACCACCCGCTTCATCTGCCTTTTAATAAAGCGTTGCATTCATATAAAAGAGGCTACACAGATTTAAACGTCAGTACACAAGATATTGCACTAGGGCATTTGTACAATCGAACCGAGCAGCATTTGCTGCAGATCGCCAAAGCCATGATGCAAGATCAACCACAAGACCGCTTAGCACCAGATTTAGCTCGTGATGTATTGCTCGAATTTGACAACATGCACATGAAGAGCAGCTATAATACGAGCGCTATTTTGAAAGGCAATAAAAAGCCCTGATGATGGAAAAATCATCAGGGCTAGGTTTGTGGATATGTAGTCTTTAGTTGGGTTTAATTGACCTCGCAGAGGTCAACTAGTGCTTTCACCACCTAGAGAGTAACTTTCAGAAGATGTTGTTCCGTCTTCATTCCATGTAGCCTGGACGAAATCTCCGTCACCCTGTGCGGTAATACTGACTTTATTACCATCCTCATTTACATATCTGATAACATCACCCTCCTTCGCATTACTGAGTGCATCGGCGATTGAGTCACCTTCTGTTGTCTCGCCGGTCTGCCCATCCTCGACAGTGAACGGCACATTATTGAAGTCATTTGAGCTGTCAGTTTCATTCTCAACATCAGCATCAGTAGTAGTAGCAGCATCAGCAGCAGTACTACCACCAGCAGTACTACCACCAGCAGTACTACCACCAGCAGTACTACCACCAGCAGTACTACTACCACCACCAGCAGTACCACCACCACCTGCAGTACCACCACCTTCAGCAGTAGCATCACCACCAGCACTGTTAGTCACGTCTTCACCATTTTCAAACTTTGAAATAGTTTCTGTGCCATTAGGAAGGGTTAGAGTAGAAGTGCCTGTTGGTTTGCCATCAGTGATAGAGCCATTGAATACACGTTTAGTCCCGTCAGCTTCTACTGAGGTTACTGTGCCGATTTCCATGTCCGTGACTGGATCGCCCGGATTATCATCACTTAATAAAGTTATGTTCTCGCCACTATAGGTTGTGGTCGTAGTTTGACCAGCAGATTCACCATTGCTTGGCGTTTGCGTCACCGTTACCTGACCATTTACTGAACTTGTACCATCACCATTATAGGTTTTAGAGCCGCGAACTTCTACAGTTTCTTCGCCAATTTTATCTTTAGTTGTACTTGAAAACTCACCATCGTGATTATTACCAGCCGTTGTTCCATTAGAAGTTGTAGTGGTTGTTTGGTCAACTGGATCACCATCTGTGGTTTTACCTTCTCCAATTGAACTAAATTCCATTTGACCAGCTCGCTCGCCAGTTGAAAAATTAATTGAACCTGTAAACGTCCCGTCTGGGGCACCGTCTTGACCTGCAATTGTAAAGGTACCCTGGGCTGTGCCGTCTTCGGCAATAGTCACGTCCTCACCAAACTTAAACTCCATGCCGTTCGAATCTTTAACAGATGCTTCTTTGCCACTTGATAAAACTTCAGCACCGGTAGAGCCATCAATTTTTAGTTTGTCAGTTAACTCATCTCTGGACATTTCAGCCGGTTTTTGCGGCATGTCGCTCGCCTGCTGACTCTGCTGATCTTCTATAATTGGATGATGTTGTCCTTGCACACTTGGATCTATAGTCATACTCTTCCCCTTGCTTTTCTGTTAAATTAAACCCAGCGACTCTTTAAAAGTGCTGAAAATACGTTGGTAGGAGACAGTATAGAGAAAAAATAAATGCCAATTAGCCACTAATTGTAAGCGGTTAATTATACATATGTAAAAAGCAAGCATCGAGCGCAGCCATTTCGCACCAGTGACTACATAAGTCCGACAAAGCACTGGTCATACATCATTTAAAAATACTGTATTCTAGATGATCAGCCCCTTCCAACACTTAACAACCAATCAAACACCGACTATAACGTCGAGCAAATAGTTAAAAAAATCGAGGTGAATATCATGGTTCTGGTCAGTCAATATTCCACATCAACAGCGTCGGATTCAGCTACCCCACCTCGCCGAGAAGGTGAACAAATTGGTGAATCCAATAAACAAACCACAGCGCTGAGCGAGCAACAAAGCTTGATTATCGCCCCAGGCGATGATCCGCAAGACATCGACCATACGCTCGCGCAAGTGAATCAATCTTTAGAAGGCACTGGTTTCAAAGCCAATTTAAGACCTATCACCGATCAGCAACACAATGTGGTCGGCTTTGAGCTGAGCGTTGTCAAAACATCAACAGAGGATGATGACGCCACCGCAGATGCAGTCGCGCTAAGCTATGACGGCGAAAAATTAAGCATGGATTTTGAACCACCACAAGCTGAACCGGCTAACGTAGACATTGCCATTGATGAAGAATCGATTCTTGCCTTTGGGATGCAAGCCTCTGATCAATATTTGCAAAGCGATACAGCGCCCAATACATCCAACCTATTAGCGCTATTCGATGATGCTTGGACTGATATTGCCCAAGATCAAGGTATTTTAGGTAATAATGAGCAGATTAAAACCACACCAGCCGCCTTACCAGTATTACAAGACTTGCTCTTGTCGCTTGGCGTGGATGCTGGTGATTTAGACTCTATTGATCCAGCATTAGAAAGCCAGTTATTTGAAAGAGCGATCAGCCTTGGTCTGATTGATCCAATGGCAGGCGATCTTGAACTGACCAAGGCAGATGCTCAGCAGCTAAGTGCATCAGTACAACAAACACCGCTTGAGAGTGATAATTCACAGCCAGCCGACCAATCCTTATCTCCACCAGTGTGGGGCGAGGATAATAGTGCTTTGGATACGCCTGTCGAATCTGCAGAACCCAGCACTGAATCCACAACACAAGCGGACGGCCAAATTGGCGAGATTCAACAAAAGAAATCTGGCACTTGCTGGCTGTTGACCGGCATGATGTCGGTGGCTGAATCCCCAGCTGGACAGCAAATTATAGACGAAAGTATAACGGCAAATGAAGACGGTTCTTACACTGTGGTTTTTGCTGGTGATCCAAGTGGCCATGAATATACTGTGACACCGGAACAACTGCAAGATGTGTCAATGGAGGGTGATATGGACGCTGCCATTTTAGAAGCAGCCGCTCGTCAACATTATGCACGAACAGAAAATGGCCGGGACATAAGCGCTGGTGGCGCTAACGAGGGTTTAGCGTTAATCTCCGGCGCACCCATTGAAGAACAAAGTTTATCAAAAGACCCTGCCACGGCGAAACAAGTATTGCTAGACTCAGCTCGAGCTCAAGGTGATGAAGCCGGCCATGTGACTATGATGTTTGGCACTACCGCATGGCTTGACGCCAACGGTGACACAGTCACCAATGGCGATAACGGTAGGTCGCATATGTTGTCTATCACCAATATTAATGAACAAGACAACACAATATCCTACAAAAACCCTTGGAATTCATCAGAAATCATTACTCAAGACCTGGACGATTTCGCGGCGTTACAAGCCTCGGTCAACCAAGATTCTGAACTAGAAGGTATGGCTTCTATAGCCTATACCACCGAGCCGCTTGGCGCCTCGTCGACAACCTCCGATTGATCATCACTCAAATATCACTTCCAGCTGGCTATATTCAATAATTGATATATTTATAGATCAGCTGGAGCTTGCATATGACAACTTATAAAAAAACTCAAGAAGCCATCGAAGCCCTCACCCCAGAGCAATATCGTGTCACCCAAAACAATGGCACCGAGCCGCCCCATTCAAGCGAACTGTTACAAGTAACAACACCTGGCATCTATGTCGATAGAGTGTCTGGTGAGCCGCTTTTTGCATCGACCGCTAAATTTGAATCTGGCTGTGGTTGGCCTAGTTTCACTCGTGCTATTGACGCCAATCACGTTGAGGAAGTCAAAGATAAAAGCCATGGTATGTTGCGAACCGAAGTTCGCTCTCATTTTGGTGATAGTCATCTAGGTCATGTGTTCACAGACGGCCCACAAGACCAAGGTGGCCTCCGATACTGTATTAACGGCGCTGCGCTGCGCTTTGTCGCTCAGGCTGACATGGCAGAGCAAGGCTATGGCGCTTATGTAGACCAGCTTAACGCCGACTAAAATAGATAAAGGTGGATACAATGACAAAAGAACGAGCAGTTTTGGCTGGTGGTTGTTTTTGGGGAATGCAAGATCTGATTCGTCAACAACCAGGCATTTAAACAACCAGGGTTGGTTATACAGGTGGTGATGTCTCTAATGCGACTTATCGCAATCATGGCAGTCACGCTGAGGCCATTGAAATTGAATTTGATTCAGATATTGTCAGCTATACCGATATCTTATTGTACTTTTTTCAAATTCACGACCCTACCACTGTCAATCGGCAGGGCAACGATAAGGGCTTGTCATACAGATCGGCTATTTTTTATGTGTCTGACCAACAACGACAACAAGCTTTGCACACGATCCAAGCGGTGGACGCTTCAAAACAATGGCCGGGACCAGTGGTGACTCAGGTACTGCCAGTACGTGAGTTTTGGGTAGCAGAGCCAGAACATCAAGATTATTTACAGCGCACACCTCATGGCTACACTTGTCATTTTGCTCGTCCTCAATGGGTTTTGTCAGGGCATTAGCCATGTGACGCCAGTGACTACTCACAAAATAAACCATTCCAATTGTAACTAAATTGTCACTTATAAGGTTATTTAATGTACAGTTCAGCTCAACTCATACCTATTTATATTATTATTGAGGTTGTTCTTTATGAAACTAAGCTGTTTTAACTGTTTTGGTACACCTGCTTCGCAAAGTCATTCAGACGCTACTCTTTTTAGCCGATTTAAAAATCGCTTAAATTCATTATTGAGATCAGCCAACACCTCAGTAATTGCAATTCAACCCGAGGCGAGGGTGTTTAATTCAGCTTTTGAACATCGATCTGCTGCAACAACAAATGCCCAACGCTTAACTGCAGTCGAGCCCTATCGTACGGTTCACAACTCTAGGATCGAGACTACTACCAGTGATTTAACGTTTTTTAATGCTTATGAGGACGTTGATTCGTTTGTGAGTGATAGCATAACTCGAGAGTTAAATGACCAAACAACGGTATCCTCTGATGACTCCTCTGACGCCTTGAGTAGCGATACGGTAGGCTCAGTTTTACCAGCAGGCCCAATTTATCATTTACCCTTGCGACGAGATTCCATCAGCGACAGCTTGACCATCCGTGATGGTCAATCCTTTATAGTTGAGGATCATCAAAGTCGACTTTATGTGCCGACACCAGGTGGCGACACCAGTGAATTTGTCTCTACTAAAATTAATGCACATTATCAAGGAGAGTCCAGTTTGCTGCGCACCAGCACTGATCTGCAAGCTTTAAAACCTGTAGACTTTGAGATAGCTATTCAAGCTATAACCAAACTCATTGATCAACTACATGGCGAATATGAAAGACTTGATTGCCAACCTCTCAACAGCGATTTTCTATTTGATAAAATTAATCTTCATCTATTGCATAACCCTATTCAATCAAAAGAGATTCAACGCTGTCTTGCAGAACACAACATCTCACCTGAAGTTCTGGTTCACTCAGCTATAGCAAGAGCCTAACAGGTACGCCACGTCTCATAAACGCACCATGACTTCGTCTAAAAAACAAAATCCATGATCAGTTAACCGCAGCTGATGCTGATCGAATGTCAATAGATCTAACTCGGCCAAAGCCTGTAGCTTTGGTTGTAAATCTTGCCACGCTAATTTGGTGTGAAGCTCATAGTCCAAGGCTTTGAGCGGCTCATTTAATCGTAGTTTATTTAATAAATACTCAACACCAAGCTCTGCGTGTAATGCATGGTGCTGGGCGATAAACGGCTGAGCCGCAAAGCCTTGGCCAACGGCAATTCTCTGCTGGCGCGCCATATAATGCTCTGGCATGCGGGTTTTCTGATAGCGTACTACTTTATCGCCCCTGGTTTGCTTGCCGTGGGCGCCAGCGCCTAACGCCATGTAATCACCAAAAGTCCAGTACAAATAATTATGGGCTGACTGTTGCTGCGGCTTCGCATAGGCAGACACTTCATACTGAGCAAAACCCGCCTGCGCAAGCAAAGCTCGACCCTGCGACCAAAGCTCATGACTGATATCATGGTCTAACACGGGTGGTTTGGAGTAAAACACAGTGTTTGGCTCAAGAGTAAGCTGATACCAAGATAGATGCTCTGGCTCAAGCGTTAAGGCTTGTTGTAAGTCATCTAGCCCTTGTGCGACCGATTGTTGTGGTAAACCAAACATTAAATCAAGATTGATTCGCTTAAAACCAGCGTGACGGGCTTGCTTATAGGCTGTCACTGCCTGCTCCGCAGAATGAATTCGACCTAAGATTTTTAGGTGATCATTGTTAAAGCTTTGCACACCAAAGGATAATCGATTAATACCGGCGGCTAAATAACGCTCGAAATAATCATATTCTAAAGCGCCGGGATTGGCTTCCATAGTGATTTCAAGACCGTCCATGACATTAAAGGACGTACGCACCCGATCAAGCAATTGCCTGTAAAAAGCCGCAGAAGCCAAGCTGGGAGTACCACCGCCAATAAAAATGCTGCTGACTTCAAAATCAATATCTTGCCAAAGTTTTTGCTCGTATTGTAAATCCAGCAGCAAGGCAGACAAATAGTCGCTGTAATCGATGGTAGCCAGAGGCTGCTGAGTTGTCGTTAATTGGTGAGAGTTAAAATCACAATAAGGGCATTTTTTAATGCAATATGGAAAATGGATGTACAGGCCAACTTGTCTGCGGATAGTGTCTACAGGCTCAAGCATGAAGTGCTAGCTGTTGCTGCAATTGGTGTATGGCAATACCACGATGACTTATCGCTGCTTTACGTGCTGGGTCCATTTCACCGGCGGATTGTTTATAGTCTGGGCCCACATAAAACAATGGATCATAACCAAAACCATTTTGGCCCGAAGCTTGAGGGTAAATTCGCCCGAACCAACGACCTTGAGCAATAATCGGATCAGGATCTGCACCATGTTGCACAAACACCAAGGTGCAATGATAGTGCGCATCCACATAAGGCCAGCCGTTACGCTGCAAGATTTCAATTAAGGCTAGATTATTGTCGTCGTCTGAGGCATTGGGGCCAGCAAAGCGTGCGGAGTACAAACCAGGTGCACCTTTTAACACTGGCACCACTAAACCAGAATCATCAGCCAGGCTTGGTCGTTGAGTCTTATCAGCCACATATTGGGCTTTAATAAGCGCGTTTTCCACAAAAGTGCGACCAGTTTCTGCTGGACTCTCCAGTTGAAAATCAGCCATGCAGGCCATGCTGAGCTGGTCGCCAAGTAAAACAGCAAATTCCTTACGCTTTTTTTGGTTATTTGTGGCTAGCACAATTGTGGTCTTGTCAAACATAACGTTGTCTCTGTATTACTGCTGTGGATCCACTACAATTTGTTTTTACTGATCACAAGGGTTGGCTCAATCTCAAGATCTATGGCAAATAAGGTCTGAATGGTGGTGCGAATTTCATCAATGAACGCCAGCAACCTATGCTTTTTGATGGACAAAAGCGAGCGCTGCGTTTTATCATGAATAAGCACCAGGGGTTGTTCGCTGTAGCAGCCAAATTCTTGGTACCATCTGCCTTTGAAGCCGGCAAAATCAAGCAGCCAAGCCGCTGGTAATTTATACTGAGTTTGCTCCAACTGATCATCCTGATAAAACACTAAGCTTGGATATTGTTGTTGCAGCATGGTCAGGTGCAACTCATCGACAATGGGGTTTTTAAAAAAACTACCAGCATTAGGGATCTTAGCCGGATCTGGTAATTTAGCTGCTCGAAGCTCTATCACCTGTTGTCTTACCATATGGGCGTCTACCGAGCCCGTTAATTGACTTAACCCGGCATACTGTAAAACAGGCTTGAAAAACTTAGATAATCGAAACTCCACTTGCACAATTATTCGATGCGACCACTCATGCTTGAACAGCGAATCACGATAACAAAATTGGCAATCACTCTTGCGAACCCAGAATAAACCTCGATCGGGCATGTGATAGTCGTACACTTGTACTCGCTCAATAGAATCAGCCACTTCTACCCCATAGGCGCCAATATTTTGAATAGGACTTGCACCAACCGAGCCAGGAATAGCAGATAAATTTTCCAAACCAAAAAAACCGTGAGACAAAGTCCAGTTCACAAAATAATCCCAGTTTTCGCCAGCACCAGCTTTGATCAGCACTTGTTGGGGATTTTCACCAAGTTCGACTTGTAATTGGGTAACATCAATGCCTCGAATGCACATTTTTATCAAATAATCGGCAACGTCATCGAGGAACAAAAGATTACTGCCCTCGCCTAAAATCCGCAGAGTCTCCCAAGACCAAAATGGCAATTGACCGAGCTGTAAGATTTGCTCAGCCTGATGAATTTCTACAAAGTAGGCCGCTTGTGCTGGTAATGCAAAGCTGTGCAAGGTTTCCAAGGCCACGTCTTGCTGTGGCTCTAAGGCAAGCCTAGACATCAACTGAGTCTGTTAGATCACTTGCGTTGAGCGATGTTGCTTCATCAATCAACAAAATAGGAATACCATCTCGCACTGGATAAGCCAAAGCTTCGGCTTTACACACTAATAGATCTGACGTGGCATCATAGGTGAGTGAGCCTTTACAGCGAGGGCAGATTAAAATGTCCAATAAGGTTTTATCAAGCATCATGATTCTCCTTGAGTTGCTAAAAAAGTCGAAAAGTCGCACGACATAACGCAGTACTGTACATTTGTTGCACCATGTCAGGATTCAAAATAGCTTGAAATGGGATTAAATACAAACGACTTCGCACCTCGGCGGTTTTTACGCTGCCGTTTATAAGACATTGCTCAACTAACGGTTTAATTTTCACTAGGTCCTTGGCTGTCACGACTAATGGACCATCCAAGGCCAAGAAGTCGATAATGTCTTGCTTTAAGAATTGATAGTGGTCCATAAATACATGCTTAATCACGGTAAAACCTTGATCTTGCAAGCCTTGAAAAACCCGTTGTGGCCTGGCAATCGCGCTGATTACGTGAATTTGACATGGTTGTAGTGGACATGCGAGCTCAGTTTTCGCTGTAAAATCGATCTCTACAGGTAAATCCATCTGGGTGGTGTACAACCAATGTTTTGCAT
>Ga0115567_10001608_pt1 | contig 22538 bp, 14 predicted proteins | sample COGITO_mtgs_1204_2_FD_88679 | JGI IMG/M metagenome (GOLD analysis project Ga0115567, IMG submission 88679) | Pelagic marine microbial communities from North Sea - COGITO_mtgs_120412 | ecosystem: Environmental > Aquatic > Marine > Epipelagic | place: Germany:Helgoland, sampling site Kabeltonne... | reverse complement strand
GGGCGCGACGTTGGGGTGCATGCTGGGCGTGAGCAGGCGATACGTCGCCGAGGAATGGCTCGCGCGGTGTCGGAACGGGACGTGCGGTGGATCGGACGATGGCGCTAATCTTACGGGGGAGTTAACGTTACCGGAGTTGAACCATCGATCCGGGTTCAGAGCCGCTGACGTGGTCATCGAGCCGTGGATGCGCCGCGCGCGCGTGCTTCGTTGCGAGGAAGGGCGGCGGTCGGTGACGGGCGATCGAAAGCTGGAGGTTTGGATCGAAGGGATGGATGACTCGACGCCCGGCGGGTACGTCCCGAGGGTATCGTCGATCGCGGCGCACCCGGCGGGGTATCTCTGCGCGGTTACCGATGAGGACGGGGGGCCCGAGGACAGAGCGTCTGTCTGGGCGGGGGCTCCCGCGAATGGTGCGGCGGGTGGACCGGTGCGGACGGTGTGCGTGGTGGGCCTCGCGCACTGCAACGGGGTCATCGAGCGCCTCTCCACGATGGACCTCGAGCGCTGGCGTTAGGAACTAATCAACTTATTTAATAATCACTCGAGCTCGAACTCTCACTCTCGTCTATAACCATCAACTCTTACCCAACGGCGGGAACTCCGTCTCGTCCACCAGCGGTATCTCCGCGCTCACCTTCAACTTCCCCATCGTATCACGCGTCGCCTCGATGTCATTTACGACGCCACTCGGCGATCCGCTCGCCGTCGTCGTCTCCGACGAGTCCCCGTTGGCGTCGTCGAGGACGATGTCCAAATCATCCGAGGAGTTCCCTTCGTCCGAGTCCGAATCATCGTCGGCGCCATCCTCCGCCAACGCCTGATCCTCGAGTTCTACGTCGTCGTGTACAATCTCCGTCTCGCCACTCTCCGTGGTCTCCATGCCTGTCGTGGCGCCGGAGACGGTGCTGCTCACCTCGGCGCTGTGGTGACTGCGCGTCCTCTGCTTCTTCTTGGGTTCCTTCAGCGGAGTTTTGGACGGCGCCACTCGAAGCGCCAGCTCGCCGAGCACGGTGCCGGTGACGCCAATCGCCGCCACCGCGGACTCCACCGTCTCGAACTCCACGAACGCGACGCTGCCCGCCGGCTTCCCGCCTCGCCCCCCCGCGTGCGCGTTCCCCTTGTTCTTCTTCTGCAGGTGCAGCGCCACCACGGCGCCGTTCACCGCCGACTCGAGAAACGCTCTTAAATTTGGCGATCGGATCGACGGGCAGACGCATGAGACGTATACCGTCCGCGCGGTCCTCTCCTTCTCCTCCTCCGTCCGCGGTAACAGCCCCGGGTCCACCGGGACCACCTCGGTGCGCGAGGGCATCACCCTCACGGGCTCGCCGCGGAGTAAGGATCCATCCATCGTCAGCGCTTCTCGCACGGCGTTTTCGTCGCCAAACGCGACAAACGCCGTTTGCGTCCCTCCGTTTGAATGGCCCGGCCTCGGGTCCGGGAGCATGCGGCACTCGCGCACGACGCCGCACGTGTAGAAGTGGGCGTGGACGTCCGCCTCGGACGCGCCCGCGGGGATCTCGCGCACGTGCACGGTGAGGATGGAGTGATGGTACCCGCGGTGGTGATGGGCTCCGTGATTTTGATTTTGGCTTTGGCTTTGATGCGCTCGGCCGCCGCTCCGGGACCCCGCGCCGAGTCGGTGCGACGCGGAGTGCATGGATTCACCATCGTGCGGGAGGTCCGCGGGCTCGACGCTGCCCCGTGACAGGCGGCCCGCCTTCCTCGGGGACGCGCCGCCTTGGCTCGCGGCGTTGGACCACCGCGCGTGGCTTGGATTTCCGTTGCCATTATTGGTGGTGGGTGCACCCGAGCCCGAGGTGAAGGAGCCCGCGCGCGGGGACCCGGCGAACGGGTCGAAGCCGCCTGCTGCGCGCCCCCACGCGGGTGAGCCACTCACTTCCCCTCCTCGCGGCGTGTTGGACTGCGACGCGTTCCATCCGCTCATCACCCACTCGTCAATCGTGGCGCTTCCCCATCCGAAGCGCCCGAACCCATCTCCGCTGCCTCCGCCGTATGAGCCCCACCCGCTTCCGCCTCCGCTTCCCCCGCGGGACTTGCCGCGGCGGTGCCTGCCCCGGTGGTGGCCCGCGCGGCCGGGTATCTGTATCGCCGGCGCCTGTATCGTCCGCGGGTCGTCGCCCTGGGAATCACCCGCGGACGACGCCTCGGCGACGCCTCCCCGCGTCGCGTCGACGTGCAAATCTAAATCTGCCCCAGAGGTGGTCGCATCTTCAGAGGCAACACCCCCGTCGTCCCCGGGCGTTGACTCCGTCCCAGCGGCGCGCGCGTTCGCATCGTCGTCCGCGACGGGGTCACCGCCGCGTTCGTCCGCGATGTCCACACGCGCCGCATCCTCCGTGTCGCCCATCACGCCACCCACCCAGGGTCGCGCCCCGCGCTCCGTCTAAAGGACACGCGATTCTGCCGTGCCGAACGCAGTGCTAGTCTCTATACGGGCTCTCACAGGCCAGGCGGGCGCTTTGAACCGACTTTCAAACCGCACTTTTTCAACTTCTCGACGCGTATGAGAGTTCAGGCATGTGAAATTCACTGGGCACCCCCTTCGACTGATCCGCCAATGAAATCCCGAGAGATTCGGCTCAGCCACTCACGTTGCATTTTGCCCTAACGATTCGGCGGAAATCTTTCGCACCGAATCAAAAGGAACCGAGTTTGCTGGTCTACCTGGCACAGCTGTGTTTTTCGCCCCCCCCCGCTGCATTCAATAGCGGGTTACCCGACGCGGGACGCGGCTCATACTTCCGTCGCGCTCTCACGCACCACCCGAGCTAAACCTCAACCTCTTAGCTCGTTCGAAATGGCGTCCATGATGATCTCCGGCCTCGCCGGCGCGCGCGTCGGACCGGCGGCGGTCCAGCGCAAGTCCTCCGTCCGCGCCAGGGCGGGCCAATCGATTCGGATGAAGTCCTCCTTCCCCGTGCGACGCGCGGTGGAGCTCGCGACGGTCGCCTCCGCGGTCACCCCGGGCGGCGCTCAGAACGGCGCCAACCTCAGGTACGCCTCCTTCCCACTGGATACGACCCCTCGAACCCGTCACGCCGAACCCGCGCGCCCTTTCCCGCGCGCGGTGCCCGAACCGTATCCTCCTCATCCTCCTCATTCCCGGGTTTCCGCCAAACCCAGGAAATAAATTAACGCGATCTAACCCCTTCCCTTCCCTTCTCCCTCCCCAGGCGCCGCTCCGTCATCCCCTCGTCCGCGGCTAAGGCCCCCCGCGTCGAGTCCATCGCGTTCAACGACCCACGACCCGCGCCGTGGTACGCGCGCGAGTTCGACGTGCACATCGCCCTCGACAAAGGTCTCGGATCCGTGATGCTCCTCGGAGCCACCGCGCTGTCGCTCTACCTCGCCAACTCCGGCTTCGCCGCCGACTTCATCGGGTTCTGGGAACACTTCCACCTCGGGCCCAAGTCCCTGGGGCTCTTCCTCAACGCGCACGAGTGGGTCAACGAGGGGCTGATGGCCATCTTCTTCTTCAACGTCGGACTCGAGATCAAACGAGAGTTCGCGTTTGGATCGCTCAGCGACATCAAAGCCGCGCTGCTGCCGTGCTTTGGCGCGCTGGGCGGCATGATCGCGCCCATGGGCATCTACCTCGCGTGCAACATGGTCAACGGCGGCGTCACCGCGGGCTGGGCCATCCCCATGGCCACCGACATCGCGTTCGCGATGGGCGTCTACAACTTTTTCAAGAACCGCATGCCCCCCGCGGTTGCCGCGTTTCTTCTCACGCTAGCCACGGTGGACGACTTGGGCGCCATCGCGGTCATCGCCGTCTGCTTCGCCAAGGGTATCGTCCCGGCGTACCTCGCGGCGTCCGCGGGGATCTGCGGCGCGCTCTTCGTCGCGTGCAAGAAGAAGGTGACCAGCATGCTCGTCTACGGCGGCTTGGGCGTGGCGCTCTGGTACGCCTTGCTCAAGGGTGGCATCAACGCGGACATCGCCGGCGTCATCGCGGCGCTCGCCGTGCCCGCCGCGGCCCCCGCGCCCCCCGGCAGCCACGCGCACGGCATGGAGGAGGGCATGAAGCCCACCCTCCTGGACGACCTCATCCACAACCTCCACCCCATCTCGTCGATGCTCATCATGCCGCTCTTCGCCCTCGCCAACTGCGCCGTCCCCGTCGACGCGGCGGCGCTCGGCGGCGTCACCGGCACGCCCGTCGGCCTCGGCATCATGGCGGGCCTGCTCATCGGCAAGCCCCTCGGTATCTTCGCGCTGTGCTACGGCGCGGTCAAGGCTGGCATCTGCGAGTTCCCCAAGGGCATGAACGGTAAGCACCTGCTGACCGTCGGCATGCTCGCGGGTATCGGCTTCACGATGTCGCTGTTCCTGATCGAGCAGGCGCTCGTGGGCATGCCCGCCGCGGCGACGTCCGCCAAGCTGGCCATCCTGTGCTCGTCCGGCATCGCCGCGGTCGTCGGCGGTGTCGCCATGACCCGCTTCCCGGTCTACTTCTGCGAGGTCATCTGCGACGAGGACGAGGGATGCAGGCCCGACCTGTTGTCAGAGCAAGAGTTCAAGGCGGAGAACGACTGCGACGAGGACGGGTGCACGCCCAAGTTCCTGACCGAGGGCGAGGAGCCGACGACCGCTTAAGGGTGAGGAAATTTGTTGGCGCCGGGTGGAATGTAGCATCGGACGAAGTATTTTAGCTCCTGTATCATACCGGGCACTGTACACATACCGGGTATGTTGTTGTCCTCTTCATCAATAGAGACGAGAGAGATTTGTTATCGTGCGCGAGAGCCGTTGCGCATTTGTTAACCCGCCCTCCTCCCAGTCTAAATATCCCGCTTTTTTCGGTTGCTGACTTGGAAAAAATTTCCAAGTGGACATCGCCGACCAATCGGGAACGAGCAAAATCGAGGGAGTCGAGTGGAACCCCCCCGGTGAAAGTACCGCGAAATTAATCGGGAAACGACGAGTCTCTTGCCGCCGCTTTGCTCTCGTCAATCAAAAAAGCGATAGCGATGTGGTGGCTATTGCCACGTGCATTACGGACACGTTGAAACCACGTGAGTCCTATTCGTATTATCGAGTCTTGTGTGAATACATCTTTCTTGTTCTATGAAGCGAGCAGCGAGCGTGTGTGTCAGTCAATGCGGTGAAAGCGGTTTAGCGTACAGCGGCCATCGGCGATCGTGGTCGATCAGAACCCCGAGTCCGGTCCGAGCACGCCGGTAGCCTTCGCGGCGAACACGAGCTGCCCCATGATCCCCTGCCCCGTGCACGCCTCCGTCCACACCGCGAGCGCGAAGCCCATCATGGCCCACCGACCGTTGTTCATCTCCACGTCGAGCGCGTACTTCATGTCCGCGCTCACGCCGCCGCCCACGGGCTTGAGCGGGGGAAGGTTGACGTTGGGCGAGGACGCGTCGAGCTCGTCGGTGGAGAAGCTCACCGCGACGGTCGCGTTCTCCGCCTTCATCTTCTCAGCCGCCGCGAAAGCCTCGGCTTTGGCGTCCATGGAGAGCAGCGCGGTGGCCGAATCGGATTCCGCAAAGGTGACGGAACCGTCCTTGGTCACGGTGGAGAGGATATCCGCCTGGGACTTACCCGCGGATTCCATCTTGGTGAGGTCGACGCGGAGCTTCTCGGCGACGGCGTCTTGATCGGCTCCGAGGAGGTCGCACCACCGCTTGAACGTGCGGAGGGTCATGGTGCCGTTCTGCGCGGACGCGAGGGTCTTGGCGGAGCCGTACCCGGTGCCGCCGACGATGAGCGCGGTGAGGAACGCGAGCGCGATGGGGTTGGGGACGCCCGGGGCGGAGACGTTGATCTGAGCGAGGATGCCTTGGCCGGTGGCGATCTCCTCGGCGAGGCCGACGGTGAAGCCCATCATGGCGAGCCTTCCGCAGAAGAGCTCGGCGAAGGGGTTGAAGCCGAAGATGCCCTCGGTGACGTCGAAGCCGAGCGTGGCGGACTTCTCGGCGAGGACGCCGTCCTGCGAGGGCTGGTTCAGCGCGCGAGTTGCGACGGTCGAGCCGCGCTTGTTGATGGCGAGGGAGGGCGCGTTGGGGCCGAGGCCCTTGGCGGCGCGCGCGGTGGAGGCGGCGGTGGGCTTGGTGAGCGCGACGGTGGGAAGCGCGGTGAGCATCATGGTGGCCATTGTTGTTGAGGTGTTTGGTGTTGGTGGTGTGCGTGTGTGCGCGTGGAAGTGCCCGCTAGGGATAGCGTAACGCGTTGCAAAAAGCATCCGAAACGTTATGGTCCTCGGAAAGTGGTCTGAATCGACGTGGCCTTCTCAGCGACTGCCACTTGCGAAAATAAGGCTTCGATACCAGGCATGTCTGGTATCGGCAGAAATCTGCGTTGTTAGAAGGCCTTTTGCGAGATCTCACAGCTGTGCGCGACACACCCCGAGGCACGGGGACGGCGAGTCAGAGGGTTTAGGACACGAATAGGAGGGATGTCCACGCCCACGACGCCCAACATGAAAACCCCCGGGGGCAAGCGCCCCACGGTCTACTCCGACCGCTTCGTGCCGAGCCGGTCCGCGTCCGCGGGCCTGCGGGGATTCAACCTGCTCGACACCGGGTCCCCGCCGGCGAGCGCGTCGCACCCGAGCTCCGGCGAACGGGAGGTGCGTTCGATGACCCGCATCACGGGGTTCGCCTCGACGCGTGTTCGATAGACGTCCGCGATCGCGTCCGGTCCCGAAAGGCGCCGGTTCAAACCCCGGCGCCCGAGCGCGTCGCCCGCTTTCCCCCCCGACTTTTCGCCCCTTTCGGCTAAAATTATGTATCATCCTCACGTCCGAACGCCGCCCCCCCTCCCTGCGCAGGATACATCCGCGGCGTATTCCACGCTGCTTCGCTCGGAGATGCTCGGGGAGAACGGCGCATCCGTGCTGGGCGCATCGCCGATCAAGTCCCCGCCGGGCCTCGAGGGCGCACGGCAGTATTCGCACTCCAGGTGAGCCGCGGTACCGACAATTCGCCCGATAATTCTCCGAGACTTCGGCTCGGACCCGAATTCGGCGCGCGCCTCTTTCCGACGCGCCATTCACTCACCGCACACGTTCCCCTCCCCATTCGTCTATATCCCACAGTCCGAGTAAGAAACTGTTCAGGTTCAAGAGCGACGGCGTGCTGTCGGAGGGCGTGGCGGTCGATTCCCCGTTTTCGTTATCCCCCGTCGGCGGCGACGACGCGCTGAACCGACCGTCGCAGCGCCGGACGCACCGCAAGATCGCGCGGTCCCCGTTCAAGGTCCTCGACGCCCCCGCGCTCCAGGACGACTTCTACCTCAACCTGGTGGACTGGAGTTCGCACAACGTCCTCGCGGTGGGGCTAGGGACGTGCGTGTACCTGTGGAGCGCGTGTACGTCGCGGGTCACGAAGCTATGCGACTTGGGTCCCGGGGACTCCGTGTGCAGCGTGGGGTGGACGCAGCGCGGGACGTACCTCGCGGTGGGCACGAACAACGGCGAGGTGCAGATATGGGACGCCACAAAGTGTAAGAAGGTTCGGGGGATGACTGGGCACAGGACGCGAGTGGGGACTCTTGCGTGGTCCACCTCCACGCTCTCCTCCGGCTCGCGCGATCGAAACATCCTGCAGAGGGACGTCCGCGCCCCCGAGCACTACACCAGCAAACTCACGGGGCACAAGTCCGAGGTGTGCGGTTTAAAGTGGAGCTACGACGACAGGGAGCTCGCGTCAGGGGGGAACGATAACCAGCTGTACATCTGGTCCGCGAACTCCACGCATCCGTTGCTTCGATATTCCGATCACACCGCGGCGGTTAAGGCGATCGCGTGGTCGCCGCATCAGCACGGGCTCCTAGCGTCCGGCGGAGGCACCGCGGATCGGTGCATCCGCTTCTGGAACACCACGACGAACACCCCGCTGAGCTGCATAGACACCGGCTCGCAGGTGTGTAACTTGGTGTGGAGCAAGAACGTCAACGAGCTGGTCAGCACGCACGGGTACTCGCAGAACCAGATCATCGTGTGGAGGTATCCCACGATGTCCAAGCTGGCGACGTTGACGGGGCACACGCTGCGGGTGCTGTACCTCGCGATATCGCCCGACGGTCAGACGGTGGTCACGGGCGCCGGGGATGAGACGCTGCGGTTCTGGAACGTCTTCCCGGGGCAAAAGAGCCAAGGGTCGGTGCACGACAACTCGGTGTGGTCCATGGGGCGGACGCACATAAGGTGAGTGGTTGTGGTGGTGGTGGCGGTGGTGGTGGGGTCCACGCTTGGGCGCGGTGGACACGATTGATTCATTCTTTGTACCTCGAACTAGCATTCAATGCAACGACACGGTCGAACGAACACGTCGCGTCTGTGAAAAAATCTAAGTGTTATCTTCTGCCAGCGTGGCTTTCTGAGTTTGTAGAATCCGAATGAGAGGTGACGTTCGCTCACTTGAGAGCGCGCGCACGCGTAGGTACGCCGAGTCGCGGGGGTCGCGCCGCGCCGCGCGAAGGTCTCGCTCCGGATGGAGGACATGGCGGACACCGTCGAGGGTCGCCGGCTCGAGATGTCCGGCTTCGGCGAGTGCGACGTGAACAAGGTCCCGCCCACGGAGGCGTGGGGCGACGTCGGGCGCATGGCGGTGCTCGGGGTCGTCAGCGCCTTCTCCAAGTTCGTCACGTCCATCATGAACCGCACGACGTGCACCAACTACGAAACCTTTCTCCACCACGTCACACAGCGCCAGCGGCCGAACGGGTTGATCACCGTGAGCAACCACGCGAGCACGTTCGACGATCCCGGCCTCCTGTCGTGGCTCATCCCGTGGAGGTACTTCGCCACGGAGTCGGAACACGGGGGGATCCGCTGGACCATGTGCACGTCCGAGATCTGCGCCAAGAACGCGCTGGTGCACAAGTTCTTCGCCGCGGGTAAGACGGTGCCCATCACCCGCGGCGGCGGGATCACCCAGGCTGTCATGGGCGTCATGGCCGATCGCGTATCAAAAGGAGACTGGCTCCACATCTTCCCGGAAGGCCGCGTCACCAAGGTTCCCAACGAACTCGGCAGGCTGAAGTGGGGCCTCGGTAAGATGCTGTGCGACATCGACGAACGCGGGGGGCCGGCGCCGGTGGTCTTACCCTTCTGGCACAGCGGCATGGAGAAGGTGAAACGGTACGGAGTGATGTGGTTCTACCCGTTCAACCGGGTACACGTGACGGTGGGCGAACCCATCGACTTCGCCGACCTCACCGCGCGATGCGGCAAGTGTCGGACGGATAAGTCACGGGAAGACCTGTTCAGGAGCATGACCAACAGGGTAGAGGAGCGCATGCGGGAGGTTCGGGCGAAGAACCTGGAGGAGAGGCACGTGCACTCTGATTAACGACGACGGAGGAGGAGTCGAGTCTGGTGGAGATGAAATTCAATTCGTCGCGGGGATGCGCTTATATGCCCCGTTTGTAAAGCACACAAGTGAACAGTCATTCGTTCACCGCCTCAACGCCGACGCCTTGGCCTCCGCATTGACCACCCTCCGTCGCTCGTCCACCAGCTTGAGCCTCTCCTTCACAACCGCCCGTTCGTGCCCCGCGTCGTTGCGCCGCACCCGACTTCGCAAATCATCAATCGCGTTCAAGTCGCGTCGCATCCGCAGCGCCAAACGGAAGGCGGCGTCGCCGTCGCGCACGGCATCCACGCGTTCACCGATCCCCTTCGCGAGCGTCTCGGCGATGAGTGGATACTGCGTCGCGAGGTATTCGCGGAACTCGTCGGATTTAGCGTACGTCTCCGCCGCGGTGAGCGCCGTCGCGGCGCCGACGCCGGAGACGGCGACGAGTTTGGCGACACCGCCGCCGCCGAAGCCGGCGAGCGCGCCCGCCGCGAACCCGGCACTCCCCGGCACGCCCACGCGCAGGGAGTCCACGATGCCGTCCCACGCGATGGACGCGTCCGTGGTGGTGAGCTCGCCGTCTCCGTCGACGTCGAGGACGGCTCGGACTTCGTTTTCCACCTTGTTCCAGTCCACCTGGATGTACCCTCGTTGTTGGAGCATCTGCGCGGTGATGAAGCCGGCGCCGGCGAGGACGAGGCCGATGTTGGTGCCCGCGCGCATGGCCTTTCCCGCGGCGTACCCCGCGATGGAGCCGAAGCCGAGGTGCGCGCCGAACGCCCCCGCGTTCTGCAGCACCTCCTCCGTCGTCGGTATCAGCCCGCGCCCGCTCGTCATCGTGCCGATATACTTTTACTTATTCGCACCCGGTCGCCTCCCACGGACTGGCTGGCGTCGCTCGTGACCTCAACACGGGAGGGTCCGACGCGCCGAGGATCTATCCACAAACACGTACGCGCGTGATGCGCTCCGTGACGGAGACGCGAAAACCCGCGGTCGATGCCGCAGCGCGTCGGGCTCTGACGAATGTCCGTTTGAATTGTTAGATCCACCAGTGCTAGAAAAACTAAGAGGCTACAAGTACTCGTCCAGGAGGTGCCGACGTCTCCACACGTTGGTCACCCTCGCGTCCGGCCCGTCCAGCCACGTGTGTACCCAGTGATGCAACGCGAACGACCCGCGCCGTACCATCTCCTCCCTGTCGGGGTTAACAAATCCCTCCCGCCGCAGCCTGCAACACACCCAGGACCGGCTGACCGCCTCACCCGGCTCGCCGCGCGTGATCTCCGTCTCCGACTCGCCCCGCATCGCGACACCTTCCTCTCCCGAGTGCGGCCCGCTCGGCGCCACGCCGCGTAGGACGTACTCCGGCGTCGGGCACCCACCCACGGGCGACTCCACGTGCTCGCACCGCTCCTTCATCGAGTTGAACGCGCTCTTATCCACCGCCGGGTACAACGCCTCGGGCGGGTCCACTAAACCGCACCCGCCGTTTGAATCATCATACCCCGTCCTCGACATGACACTCCCGAGCATCTCCGGGCCGGTGATTGAAGGCGGGTTCCATTTGGACATCGAACCCTTCGAACGTGTGCGTACCTCGTCCAGCACGACGTCCCAGAAGGGAAGGGACGGCGCGGACGCCAGCCACGCGTTGCAGACGTGCCGCGGCGCGGATACGATCAATGATGCATGCGCGCTAGGTTCCTGCCCGACTAGGCACCGTTTGCCGTGTAACAGCGGGTCCATCGGCCTCAGCGACTCCATGTCGAGGTCCGCGTATACTCCACCCTCCACGGCCATGAGCATGTACCGGAACGTGTCGGCTCTGAAGACGCCGGTGGGGAAGTGATTGAACATGCGGACGTCGCTCGGGAAGTGTTGCTTGACGAATTGAAGCATCGATTCATCCGTCCATCTGCGTACGGTCCATGTCGGGTGGTTGTCCACCCACGACTTGACGTACTTCTCCGCGAACTTTGGGAGCTTTTCCGTCTTCCACACGACGTGGAGGACCTTGGGGATCGTCGGGAGCGCCACGGCGTCCATGTCGTCCAGCTGTGGGGATGGAGCGGGAGGGATCTCGTCGCGATGGTGGTGAGCTGGGGCTCGTATCGGGTCGTCGTCGGTGTCGAAGAGGGGCGCGCCTCCGCGGAGGCGATGGCCCGCGGACGGGTCGGGGTCGATGTCGCGCGGGGTCTTCCGCGCTGCGCCCGCGGGGGTCCACGCCGCCGTCGCGAGCAGCGCGAGCGCCAACGCCAACGCGGCGCCTCGCTTCCGCATCGTCGGGCGTGTGCTTTGCTACAATGTCTCAACGCATTTTACGAAGGCGTCCATTTGTTGTCGTCCACTCGCACTCGGAGGCGCGCCGGTGCTCGCTCGCCGAGATGCACTCGTACTCGACCAGGGCCAACAATGTGCTCTCATTCGCGGTGTCCGTGTGGTGCGTGCTGTGCGCCATGGCGACGGCCTCCGGTGAGTCCCCACATGAGTCGCGCGAAGTCACCCCCCCGACGCATGATGCCTCCCCGTTGTCCTCTCTAGGGATCCGACCACCACTCGACCACCACTCGACCACCACTCACCGCGCCCACCCACCCCAAACCCGCAGACTTCTTCCACGAGTCGCATCCCGTCGTGAGCGTCAAGCTCGCCAGCGTCGAACGCTTCCTCCGCGTCGGACGCAACGACGAAGCTCACCTCGCGTTCGAGATCGACGCGGACTTAACCTCGGTGTTCTCGTGGAACACCAAGCAGCTCTTCGTGTGGGTCGCCGCGGAGTACACGACGCCGCATAATCCGGGCGGGAGCTCGGTGAGCGTGTGGGACCGGACCGTGGAGAACAAGGCGGACGCGCACTTGAAACTACCGTTCGTTCGGAACAAGTACAAGCTCGTGGACGACGGGACGGGGCTTCGGGGAAACTCGGTTAACCTCACGATGGGATGGCAGATCATGCCGAGGGTCGGGGTGATGATGAAAGGGAACACGACGTTCCCACACGCGTTCACGCTGCCGGAGGAGTACCCGGAGCCACCGCAGCAGCAGGCGAGGCGGACGGGGGTGTACACGCAGCCGCCCAGACACCGCGGAACAGACGGACGACCGTGAGTCCATCGATCTCCATCATAGTTTGTGGGCAAAAAGTAATAATAAAATCACTTAGGAGTAACCCCGCATCATCCACGCCACTAGTGCTACTCACGCGTTGGTCAGCGCCTCCCACAGCTCGTCCGGGGCCATGCGCCCGTCCGGTAGCCCGTTAAACTCCAGCCGTCTGACCAGCTCCACCGCGCGGGCGTTGAGCCGGGCGCTCCGTCCCGCGCTCCTCCCCGCCGATCGCAATCCCAAAATCGCCAACACCCGCCCCAGCGCCCCGCCGTAGCCGTACATCCCCCACGTCTCCCCGCTCGCGTCCTCGTCCCGTGCTCGGTTCGCGTTGCGCCTGGCGAGCCGGACGACTTCCCCGCAGATCGCATCGATCTCCGTCTTTCGCCCGCTCTCGCAATCCTGAAGCATCGACGACTTACACTTTGGATCCAGCGGGAACAACACGGGCGCCGCCGCGTTGTAAAGCCAATCCGGCGACGCCAGTATGAGCGGCAGGAACGACACGTACGGCTTGCGTGTCTTGATCCCACACGCCTTGTACACGTCCAGCGCCTCGAGTAGGAGCGCGCGCCACGCCATTCGGTACTTGCGTTTTGAGAGCGTCACCGGCACCGGCGCTCCGGAGAGGGCGTTGATCGGCGATTGGAGGTTGACGAGGATCTTGCTGAATAGCGTTGGGGATATGTCGAGTTCCGTCTTGACGACGAGGCCTGTCGCTGCGACGGCGTCGATGAGCGCCGCGAGGTTTGCTTTCTTCGCGCTGAAGACGCTGGGGTGGTCCATCATGCCGGTGCCGTCTTTGGCGGCTTTCTTCGGTAGATCCTGGACCACGAGGCATGGCATGCCTTTCTTCGATGGGGTGCACCGGCGGATCACGCATCCGTTCGCGGAGTCGAGGTTTCCGTACGAGTCCCACACGACGTTGAAGTTGACCATGCACGGCAGCGTCGCGACCGAGTGCTTCTCGAGCGCCTTGGTCAAGATCGCGCCGTTGCCTACGCCGTTCTGCAGCGAGAGCACCAGCGCGTGCGGAGGGAACCCGCCTTTCTCGGCGATGCGCTCGAGCTCCGACGCGGCCTCCGCGGTGGCCGTGGTCTTGACCGCGACGAAGATGACGTCGCATCCCTTGAGCGCCTTTGGATCGTCCGTCACGGTGAGGGACGTCGGGTGAACGGCGAACACGTCGCGCGGTTTCCTCGGATTAGGGCGGAGTACCATCCCGCCCGCGGTGACCTGGTCGACGAGGTTCCGCCGACCGACCAGGACAACATCGGCGCTCGTGCGAAGCTTGATCATCCCGCCGACGTACGCGCCCACGGCGCCGGCGCCTAGCACGCCAACCTTGAGCGGCATGTCCACCGCAAACGCGCGTCTCGCTCTGAGATCACAGCTGTCAATTCATAAAAGTTAAACCTCTCTAGCGCGGAACTACTAGCTAGTACGCTCTATCCTTTGGCGCGCTTGGCCGACTTGTCCGGAGGCGGCGGCAAACCCACCGCACTCTCCACCATCCGAATTCCACCGCCCTTTCGTTTCCCGTGCTTCTGCCTCCACGCCGCGACGACGCTCCGATTGAACGCGCCGAAGTGACAGTGCCAGTAGCACGCAAACGGCGACACCACCTTTCCGTCATCCCCGGCTTTCCCTTCAATTCGGGGTACTCGTATCGCCGCCCTCCGCGCCTCCTCCGCGGTGTGCTCCGCGCCGGGATCGATCCCGGGTCCCTCGTGCACGAACGGGCACGTCTCACCCCTCGGACACCGCCGCTCGCGTCGCCAGTGCCGGCAAGGCACGTCCGTGTTTTCCGACCGGCCCCCGCCCGCGGCGACGAACTCGTACCGCGACTCGGGCACCATGTAAAACACACCGCCTGCCGGTGCGTACCACGCCTTCCTGTGCACGTACTCCGGCGCCAGCACCGCGAACGGCGTCGCGTCGCCTTTCTTACCGTCTTTTGAACGCAGGTATTGGAACAGCGCTCTGGCGTGGTTTCCCGAGAATGGGGGATTGGTCACCAGGACATCGTGCGGCGGCGGTGGCGCGGCGCCGTCCACGACGTCGTAGAAGTCGAGTTCCGGATCGTTGACGACGTGGGTGAACCCTAAGGCGCCGAGCCTGGAGATGACACCGCCCGCGCAGTGGTACGGGTCCCAGACGCGCAGGTCGGCGACGGGTTTCTTGAGTCGCTGGGCGAGTTTGGTGAGGAGCGGGGCGAGATGCGCGTAGGCAGCCGCCGGGGTTTCGCAGTCGTCCGCGGGATCTCGCGGCGGGCGTGGGGACGCTGTGTGTGCATCGCGCAGCGGCGGTGCCTTTCGCTTGGACCCGGCCGGCATTCGTCGAAGGACACCGGCGCGGCCGAGAGTGGACTACGCATCGAGGTTCGTGTCTGATGAGATGCATGAAAAGGTTAACATCGCTATACGAGCTACGCGTCGTCTACCCTGCTGGCCTTGGCGCCGGGCTTGGCGAGTAGGAACCCTTTCTCCGGTTTCGCGTACCTGGACCACACCAAGGACTCGAGGTGGTCCACGCTGGTGGTCTCGAAGTCCGCCCATATCTTCGTGGGCTCGACGGCCCCGACCAAGTCGTATGCCCAGATGCTCGGAATGCCGTGCTCGATGACGCCGAAGCGTTGCGCCAGCTCCATGCCCTCGTCGGTATCGATGCTGACCTGTCCTAACCTGACGTATTTGCCGTTACGGGACGCGAACTCATTCCACACCGGCGCCATCTCCTGGCAGCTGCCGCACCTCGGGCTCTGGAACTCCACGAGCCAGACGTCGGGGGATCTGACAACCTTCTCCTCCACGTTGCCGGAGTCGATGGGGACGCCCGCGCCGGAGGCGATGACCGCGCTGAGGGCGAAGAGCGTGGACACGAAGAGAAGCGCGCGCGTGAGCGACATGTCGACCGCGAAGGTGCGATATACACCGAGTGTCGTGGCGCGTGTGCGCGGTCTGCGCCGATGAGGAGTGATTATAGACTGACAAAAAAAGATCGAGGTGACAGCGAGTCATCACATCGGCACGCGCCATGTCGGGCCCGGTGGCGCGCGCGTTCCTGGTCGTGCGCCTGGCGCCCGCGAGCGGCGACGACGACGCACCGTCCGTCGCACCCATCCGCGCGTGCGTCAGCGCCACCTACGGAGCGGACGGCGGCGACGGCACCGACGAGGACCGCGAGCTCGTCGCCACCGTCCGAGCCAAGAACTTCGCCATCCCAGAGTACCCTTCCGAGGCCATCTGCGCCCCCGTGAAAGACGACGCGAGCTCGGACCCGCAGACGTACACGTTCTCGCTCACGGAGGGCGACGGGAGCAGGACCACCGGGTTCTGCCGCCGCATCGTGCCCCCGCGAGTTGATGGCGACGGCGAGACAGGGAGGACGACACCGAGGTACCCGCTCGTCGCGTGCATCCTCTCGAAGAACGCGTGGTTCTCGTTCTTCGACGAGGCGCTCGCCTCGATCGACGCACAGCTGTGCGACCTGCCGCGGGTCAACGACGCCACCGAGGACGTCACCGATGACCTTCCGAACGACAGCGAACTCGGCCGGTTCATGCGGGAGCTCTGCGCCAGACCATCGCCCGCCCCCGGGTCGTCCATCGTCGTGCCGTTTCCGTGGCATCGCCCAGGGACCGCGTACCCGTCGCAGATCGAGCTCGCCGCGCCGGCATCCGGCGGACCCGGCGGGCGCGGCGGCAACGCGTCCAACCCCGACGTCAAGTTTGCATCCTTGCTCCGGCAACCCGGCGGGACCTACGCGGTCGTCTCGCTCTTCGCGGCGCTGCTCATGGAACGGAGAGTGGTGATCAGCGGATCCGACCTGAACAAAGTGTCCAGCGCGGTGGTGGCGGCGAACGCGTCGATGTATCCGCTCGCGTGGCAGCACATCTACCTGCCCCTGATGCCCCGCGACTTTGTCGACTACCTCACCGCGCCCATGCCCTTCCTGGTGGGGCTTCATTCGTCCTTAGTTCCCGCCATGCGCGCGTTGCCGACGGAGGACATCTTCCACCTCGACCTCGACAGCGGCGAGTGCTCCTGCTTCCCGGAGGACCTCGACTCCATGCCCACGCGAACCACCCAGACGCTGCAGTCCGCGCTGAAAAAAGCGAGCAGGTTGGGCGGCGGGACATCAGCGGCGGGCAACGAGACTGGCGGCGATGACCCAATTGGGGTTGGTGGGGTCACATCTAGCGCCGGTCTCGTCGTTCATACGGATGACGACGCGGCGGCGGCTGCTTTCCGTCGGTTCTTCTCGCAGACGCTCGGGCCGTACCGGCGTCACATCGTCCAGGACGGCCGCAAAACCCGCGATGGGCGTTCGCGTTCCGAGGATAACATCGGCGCCAACGGTCTGTGGCTCGACCACGAGGGATTGGCTCGATCTGCGCCGACGAAGCGCACGGGGTCGTTGCTCCGATGCATGCGGCAAGGCCAGCACTTTGAAGTTTTCGCCCGCGAGCGCCTGGACGCCATCGCGTCCGCGCTTAAATCCGGCGAGGAGGTGCTGTACAAGGACGTGGACTTCGACACGGAGATGGACGACTACGCGGAGATGTACGACGTGGTGCGGCAGAGCGCCGTTCGCGCGTCCGCGGCGGCGGCGTCCTACGCGAGCTACGGGTACAAAAAATCCGCGGAGTACTACTCCAGCTTTATGAAGTCATCCTACGAGGCTTACAGTGCGTACTACAACAAGAGTACGAGTTCGGGGTCGACGCCGAGGAGCGCGGGGAAGACCGGAGCGGCGAAACGGGTCGCGGTGCCCGGGCTCGGGTTGGCGACGGTGGTATCGCCGAGCCCGGGTAAGAGAGAGCCGGTGGGAACGGAAAGGCGATTTGGAGCTTCTCCGGCGGATTGGGAGGGCACCGCGGATAGGTTCAGGCGGGCGACGGCGAGCTCGGATAGTCTTAACGACGTCGGCGAGGGTACGGGGCCGACGCAGACGCCGACGCCGGCGGCGAGGGAGACGGGGTTTAGGACGAGCGGCGGCGGTGAGGAGGGCGGGGTTCAATCGGTTGAATCGTCGAAGGGGGAGCCGGGGACGGGCGCGGATTCACGGGTGGTCGAACCCGCGATCGTGAACGGCGACGCGGGCGTGGATGAGAGGTTCGCGTCGCCTCCCCCGGTCCCGCCGTCGCCGCCCCCGCCGGCGGTATCCCCGCCGACGGTGGCGCTGGGGGATCTTTTGGGGCTCGCCGACGATCCGGCGCCTTCACCGGCGGGGGGCATCGGCATCGACTGGATGAACGAATTCGTGACGCCGTCGCCGGCGCCTCAAGACTCGGGCGTTGTGGTGGATGACCTCGCGGCGCAGCTCGACCAGCTCGCGTCGCCGACGCCTCAGAAAGCGCCTTTCGCGACGACGCCCGGGACCGCCGAGCCCGCCCCAAACCTTCTGGACCTCTAATACAAAGGCAAGCTACTCTAGATAAATGCGCTTCAAACGTGATGTTCAAATGTGATCGTCGTCGCGACTTGCCATCTGTTATTAAATCTTTCCGTCGAACTTGTGCGTGCGGCGGTATTCGTCGATGAACTTTCGCAGCACCATCCGCCGGGCACCCCCGTGCCCGCTCACGAACGCGCTGTGCAGCTGTTGAAACTCCCGGTCCCCAACCGCGTCCATCAACGCGAAAATCCCCGGCTTCAGCGCTCTCTCCGCGACGGCGCCGATGCTTCCCCCGTCTTTGGAGGCGGTCACCGCGCTACCCGTGCACGCGGTGATCGCATCCGCGAGCAAGTGCTGGCAGTATATCGTCCCGAGCTTTCCTTTGTAGCAGTTCTCGTACACTGGGACCATGTGCGTCGCGGCGACTCGCATCTTTCGCGCGAATTCATCCGCGCTCTCGCGTTCCTCGATGGCGGTGATCCGCTGCCACTCGCGGGTCAACGCGTCGTCGGAAATAGCCGCGGCTTCAATCTCGGCATCCTTCGCCTCCTGCGTCGCCTCGCCCCGCGCGCGCCTGTTCTCGATATCCTCCGCGTTCCACTTGCGCATGGCGTCCAGGAGGTACTGACACGAAATCGTGTACATCGCGGAGCACCGCTTCAACTCGTGGGTTCTGCACCGAAGCAAAGCGCTCACGAGCTGGCAACACCCCGCGAAGAGCGAGTTGCCACTATCCACGCTAACCAATCCCTCGCATATGGTCTGGGGCAACACCGCCATGCGCGAGCAGCACCGGCTACTCAGCGGCGTTCCCTTACCGCGACCGGAGACGGTGGTCAACGCGTTCACCGCCGCCCACGCCACCGCTCGCGACGGCGACATTCCCGGCACTCCGCACGAACCCTTCTCCGTCGCCATCCTCGCGCAGTCCATCAAGGTGTTGCACGCGTACTCCGCGTGTTCCGTCGCGGCGAGCCGCGCGGCTTTACCGCCCCACCCGGTGTGATTGCACAGTGACTGCATGCACCACAGCGGCGCCGCGACTGAGCTCGCGGTTTCCCACCCGTCGTGCGTGGTATCGAAACCCATCGCCTTGTGCTTCGCCTCGCTCATCCCCGCGAGCGCGTACCGGCCGAACGGGTACAGCGTGCGGTGGATGGAATCCGCGGCGCGCAACTGCGCGATGCACGCGCGATACCCCGCGCCGAGTAAGCGCTTACCCGCGCCGTGAAGGCAGGAACCCATGGCGCGGTTCAGCGCCACGTTGAGATCGTACGGCGGGTGCGGGAGTTGATCGTCCGTTCCGAACCGGACGTGCCGCGCGGACACGTCGTACGTGGACATGACCGTCGCGAGGATGCACGCGTGCGCCGTGGCGGTGAGGTGCGGCCCTGCCGCTGAGAAGACATCCACCGTGGCTCGAATCAGATTCACCGCCTTGGCCGCGGCGTTTGGATACTTGACGATCCAGCCGTCGTTCGTGCAATCGCGAAGAACACCGCACGCGTGCGTTAGGCCACGGCGAACGGAATCGGGCTCCGGGACGATCCGCGACTTTTCACCTTGCTTGGAGTACGCGATGCCCATCTCCGCCAACCCGGCGGATGACGCCGCGGCGGAGAACGAAGACGAGAGAGCGTCGGTGACGCCGGGGGGCGAACGCTTGGCCAGCTTGGCCAAGCTCGCCATCGCCTCGTCCACCGTCGCGACGCGAAGGGACTCGACGCAAGCCCACGCCCTGGCGGATGCGGGTCCGACGAACTCGATGGCGTCCATCTTCTCCTTGATGTCGTTCACCTCAAAGGAAGATTCATCCTTTTCGACGCCGAACGAGGCGACGCCTTGCGTAGCGGCGGCGAGCGCAGCCTCGGCGAGCGCCAACGCCATCACGGAGACGATCCCGACGTCCGGCGGCGGGTCCCGTGGTTTCACGTCGCGTCCTTTCGTGTCGTCCTTGTCGTCGCTCCCTCCGTCGAAGCGTAGCCTCTCGTGGGTAACGCGGGTTGTTGCGGGTGGATCTGTTTTTTTCCCGGAAAGTTTGCCGGCGTTGAGCTTGACCGCCCGCGGCGTCATCTTCGCGCGCTTCGTCGCCGCCTCCGCCGCTTCCCGTTCCTTCCGTCGCTTCACCTTCTTCGCTTCGATGCGCTCGATCGCGGCGAGTAAGACTGCGTGCGCGTGGCCCGCCGCGTCCTTCACCGCGGGCGTCGCCGACGCGTTGACCGCGTGAAGCGCTTTGAAGAAGACTTCGCCCTTCGCCGCCTGAGTGGTCACCTGCACAAACGCGGACGTCGCGTACGCAAACGCGCACGTCGCCGTCCTCGCGTCGGGATCGAGTTGCGTGAGGACGCCGAGGCTTCCATCGACCGACGTTTCCATCAGAAGCCGTTGCACCCGTGCGGTCATCGCCAGCGAGGCATCCGCCAAAATCGCCCTTTTGTCCGAAGTGGACCCGGCGAGAGCGAACGCGGCGGAGGCTTCATCCGCCGCCGCGAGCGTCGCCATCGCCTTCCTCGCGGCGGTCATGACGTCGATCGTCGCGAGGACAACGGGCGTGTTGGAAGATGAATCGACGCGCGATGCAGCGGACGAGAACGCGGCGCAATCCGCGGCGACGCACGCGGCGACGAGCCACCGCGCGTCGCAGTCGTCGACGACTTGCGGCGGCATCTTCGCGAGTCGTTCAATCGCTGCTCGCAACGCCTCCAGACTGTCCGTCACCTGCTGTCCGTCAGCCGAAGATGAACCGCCAGCCGTTTTCTTCGCGCCTTTACCCTTTCTACCCTTTTTACCCGCATCTTCCGCGCCCGGGGCCCACGCGTCGTCATCGGCGGCGTGGGTCCAAAACTTGGCGGCGAGTTTATGCGTCGATTCCCACCGAGACCAAGCCACTTCCTCGGTTTCGTCTTCCGCTCCCGCGCTCACCTCGTCCACGATGGCACGCGCCTTGGCACCGAACTTGGTCGCAACGCACACCCCGTCGCACGCGCTCACAACCCCGCGGACAGCCTCCCGCGTCCACAGCTTTAAGAGCCGTTTGTCGCGAAAGACATCTTCCGATCCGCCCCGCACCCACACTTTCAACGCCCCCGCCTCCGCGTACGGCATCCACAGTTCCTGGCACGATGCCATCAGCGTGTGCACCGCGGCGGCGGTTGGGGTCCGGCGATTTGAACCGGCGCACGTAGCGCACACGTGCACGAGCGATCGCGCCTCCGCGATCGCGGCGGGATCGGAGACGCCCGCGGGGGGCGGGTCGCCAACCTTGGCGAGCTGCACCACTCGTTGCAGCGCCGCGCCCGCGGCGGAGGTCGCCCTCGCCTTCCCCGCCGCGACATCCGCCCCGACGACACCGGCGTCCGGCCCTTCAACCCCTTCAAGTTCGTCCTCGCCGTCGCCGATCGCCAGGATCGCGCGGACGACGTCCAGGATCGGCGGCGCGTCGTCACCGAGGTACGGCTTTTCGTGGAAACTGTACAGCTCTACCCGGTCGTGGCAAATCTCCAGGATGGCCTGCGCCTGCACGTACACCGAAAGCAGCGCGCCCGCGATGGACGCATCCCCAAAACCCGCGTCGTTCGATCCTCCCTTTTTGTTCTTCGTCTCACCCGATCGCGACGAATCGAACCAGTCCCGAAGCCGCCCGCTAATCTCAGCGCAAAATTCCTCCAGCGCGACGCGAGCGCCGTCGTCCAGCGACTTACCCGCCTCCGCCGGAAGCCCCCGGAAGACCGTCGCGATGACCGCGCCGAGCGCCGCGCACCTCGCGCCGTGCCCGCGCCCGTTCGCGCCGCTTCCCCACTCGCACGAGCCGAGCGCGACGGACATGGCTCCGTGCGCGCACGCGCACATCTCGGAGATCATCCCGCTGAGCATACGCTCGCATTCGCCTTGAAACGTGGCCAGCACCGCGGGGTGATCCAACACGTCACCCACCACAAACTTGGACTCGCAGTCAGCGTCCTCGTCCCGGAGCGACGCCACCGCGGCGCCAAACTTGGTGAGCAGCGTGGGTAACTGCCGCGTCGCCGCGTACTGCTTGACGAGGGACGTGAACAACTGCGTCGCCGCCGCGCCGTCGCGTTGCTCGGCGTTTTCACACCGGCAAACCTCGGCGACGACGGCGGAGCAGTGCGGCTCGACGATGCGGACGTCAACCTCCAGCAAGGCGGTCGCCGCGGCGCACGTCGCCGCCTTGGACGCCGTGACTCGTCGTGTCCCACGTTTGGCGTCGACGGAGAACAGGGCGTCGGCGTATTGGTCCATCCGGCCGCGGACGTTGAGCCTGTCTGGCGCCGGGCATACATCGTCGAGCCCGGTGTAGGAGTAGAGGTTGGCGACGTCGGCGGCGCGCACGAGCGCCGCCGCGACCCTTCTACGCCCCGTCGCGTCTCTTCGAACGTTGGTGCTACCGCCGCGTGTACCCTTGTTCGTGTTCCCCTTGCGCCTCCGCGATGAATCGCCGGATGAATCGCTCTTCAGCCCCGCGTTTGTGTCGTCAAAACTGTCGAGCTCAAACGACGCGACTGGTTCGAACAGCGCGTCCCACAACAGCCTCGCGTCACCCTGCACCGCGGGGTGGCACCGCCCGGGCTTGGGCACGAAGTTGTCGCTCTCCTTGACCTTCTTTCCCGCGCGTGACGCGGCGTCGTTGGAGTCCTCGACGAAGCATCGAAAGAGCCAAGGCGC
>Ga0115567_10001603_pt1 | contig 22605 bp, 17 predicted proteins | sample COGITO_mtgs_1204_2_FD_88679 | JGI IMG/M metagenome (GOLD analysis project Ga0115567, IMG submission 88679) | Pelagic marine microbial communities from North Sea - COGITO_mtgs_120412 | ecosystem: Environmental > Aquatic > Marine > Epipelagic | place: Germany:Helgoland, sampling site Kabeltonne... | reverse complement strand
CCAGATGAAACTAGATCGCAAATACAATCTGCTATTCCTATATATGGAGTTAACTCAACAGAACCATTAATTTTAATAACATCTGCATTGATATTATTTTTACTTAAATATTTTTTCACTTAAACCGCAGACAAGTAAAAATATACATTACGCTGTTAGTTTTTTATCTAATTTAAGTGGGAATCGTTTACATTTTAAGCTAAATTAGTGCGATAATTTTTAACTACTATTTAATAAATAAGGTTTACTTTGCTTATGAAGGACGGCAACTCTTTATCAATTTCTGATACAGAAATGTTGAGAGCTGTGGTATTGGTCGTAGACGATGATCCAGCAACAGCAGATTTTTTGGTACAAGCTTTAACCCCATACTACCGCACGTTCTCCGCTCATTCTGGAGAAGATGCTATTGGTTTTTGTGCCATCCATGCCCCTGATCTGGTCATTTTAGATCTTCATATGCCTGAGTTAGACGGATTGTTTACTTGTAAAATGCTTAAAGCCATCCCCAGTATGCTGAATTGCCCAATAGTATTTTCCAGTGCAGATACCACAACAGAGCAAGAAGTTAAATGTTGGGATGCAGGTGCCGCTGATTTTGTTAGCACGCCCATAGTGATTCAAACCTTAGTTAAGCGTCTTAGGGCACATGTGCAAGCTAAGATGCAAAACGACCTTATTGAAAACATGATATTTATTGATCCTCAAACTGGCTTATACAACAGACGATATTTTCATGATTGTTACGAGAAACAGGTTTCCTTAGCAAAAAGAAATGACGCCCCATTATCTCTTGTCATGTTCGAATTAAAAAATGCTAATTTATTTGACGAACAACAAATATCGCCAGTTACATCAACACATGTAAAAATATTAGCACAGCTGATATCAGAAGAATTTAGCCGCCCCACCGATACATTGATCAGATACAGCGAAAATGAATTAGCCGTTTTATTACCGGATACCTATGTATTTGGTGCCAAACACATTATTCAAAAAGTACTAAGCTCAGTGGCTACACACAAAGACAAAGATGGCAATTTTACCTTTGAACAAATAGACATTACTGCGGGCATGGCTTCACTCGAAGCTCTGCAAAAAAATACTAACTTAATCGAGCTCGTAGAAAAAAACCTGTCACAAAATAAACAGTCGGGTAATGCAATGATGTGGCGTAATTACATCAACTAAAGAAACACCTCGTCCTAGCTTTAATTTAGTTTTCCAAGCAAGCCATAAACATACCCTTTATGGCTTTTCACATTCTAATTAAATTACTTGGCATTTTTATGCAGACGCATAAGTTGTCTACGTTTACGACGCTGGGAATCATTCAAAGAGCTATGATCAGTTTCATATGGATTTGCACCTTCTCTAAACTCAATTTTGATTGGTGTGCCCATTACTTTTAAAGATTTACGGAAATAGTTCATCAAGTAGCGTTTATAGGAATCGGGTAAGTCTTTTAGCTGATTACCATGGATAACAATAATAGGAGGATTGTATCCACCAGCATGGGCATACTTCATTTTAACGCGACGGCCGCGCACCACTGGAGGCTGATGATCCTCTTGAGCCATGTCCATAATTCGCGTCAACATGGATGTATTAACCCGTTTGGTAGCTGAGGCATAGGCTTCTTGTACCGATTCAAATAAATGCCCTACTCCGGTGCCGTGTAAAGCTGAAATAAAATGTAAGCGGGCAAAGTCAATAAAACCTAAACGACGGTCTAACTCTCGTTTGATCTCATCTTTAACATCTTTGTTTAGACCATCCCACTTATTGACTGCCACCACTAATGAACGACCCGCATTGAGAATAAAACCTAACAAACTTAAATCTTGATCGGTAATGCCTTCTTGGGCGTCAACCACAAATAACACCACATTGGACTCTTCGATAGCTTGCAAGGTTTTCACAATAGAAAATTTTTCCACCGCCTCTGAGATATTTCGACGTCTTCTTACCCCAGCGGTATCAATCAGAATGTACTCTCTATCGTCTCGTTCCATGGGAATAAAAATACTGTCCCTAGTGGTGCCGGGCTCGTCATAAACCACCACACGCTCTTCACCTAGGATACGATTAGTAAGCGTTGATTTACCCACATTAGGTTTACCCACTATCGCTAATTTGATCGGCAGAGCTTGCAATTTAGCCAGTTGCTCATCGGCATCAATTTCTTGAAGTTCTTCATCACTTTCTTCGGGAATGTGCATATCAGGAAATTGTTCAGCGATGGGCGCTAGAGAATGCTGTAATAATTGAGTTACGCCTCTGCCATGTGCGGCTGCGATTTGATTGACATCACCTAGACCAAGAGCGAAGAAATCGGCGCTTTCGCTATCACCATCAATTCCATCAACCTTATTGGCGACCACGTAAACTGGCTTTTCTTGCTTACGTAAGTGCTCGGCAATACCTTGATCGGCGGCTGTCATACCGGTACGCGCGTCCACTAAAAACAACACCACATCGGCTTCGATAATAGCCAACAAAGATTGTTCGGCCATTGCCACATCAATGCCCTGTTCATCACCACTTATTCCACCGGTATCTACCACAATAAATTGCAGTCCTTCATATTTGGCAGTACCGTATTTTCTATCCCGAGTTAAGCCGGGAAAATCTGCCACCAAGGCGTCTCGTGTGCGCGTGAGACGATTAAATAAGGTGGATTTTCCAACATTTGGGCGGCCAACTAAGGCAACAACGGGTAACATAAATATATATCCTGTAGACAAAAAACGGCTTGAAAATATTCCAAGCCGTTAAAAATTATGGGTGCAATGTTTGGATGTCAATCACCAAAAACTGTTTTAAGGTGTTTTGATAGCCACTAATTTACCATCTCTGGTTTGGGTATATAAAGTATCACCATCTACTGTAGGTGAATGATAAATACTTTCATCTTCATCATCACCCCCCACTTCTAAACGCGCCACAATTTTCCCATCAGCTTGGTCGAACCAATGTAAATAACCATACTTATCACCTGCCACTAAATAATTGCCGACAGGCGTCACTCCAGTTAACAAACGTTGTTTAAGAGCACCTTGGCTCCATAACTCAACACCATTACGGCTATCTAATGCATACAAGTTACTGTTTACATCAACTAAATATAGTGTGCTGCCCGACAATGACAGACGACGGTATGACTTGTATTCACGTTTCCAAATTACTCGCCCAGTACGCAACTCAACTGCTGCAAGGGAGCCATCATAAGAAATAACATACACATTGCCACCGGCCACCAAAGGTTCGCTGTCGATATCCACAATTCGTTCTAACTCAGTCACACCAGTCGCAGACGAAATCACTTGCTCCCATGCGGTTTGTCCAGTTTCAAGGATATTTACTATCAATTTTCCTGTTGCAGTACCAATAATAGCGCCGCCGTTAACGGCCGCAGGTGAAGAAACACCACGTAATGACAAAGGTGGTACATCTGACTCAGATGACCAAACTTCTTCACCACTATCTGCATTTAAAGCAAATATGAAACCAGACCCAGTATTAATCAGTACAATACCCGCATCAATGGCAGGTGCAGCTAATACTTCCCCCTTAACCTTGGTGATCCACTTTTGTTCACCCGTGTTGGCATTTAAGGCTATGACTTCACCATTTTCAGTACCAAAAAATACGGTTTCGTAGGCAACACTGACGCCTCCAGCAATTTTAGCGGAGACACCATTCGACCAGAGTTTACTTATTCCTGATGTTAAGCCTTTCTCATCATAGATCGCGAAGTCTTTAGACCATACCTTTTTGCCTGTGACTTGATCATAAGCACTGACAATACCTTGACGGTTTGCAGCAAACACTTTGTTATATGCTACCGCAGGACTAAGTTTTGAATAGAACTTTCCGATACCCGCACCTAGATCTACTGACCAAGATTCGGTTGGAGTAAATTGCGCTTCAATCGGCTTCAGTCTACGAATTTCTAACTCTTCTTCATCGTAAAACCAATTACTAATTGTTGTACAGCTTGATAACAAAACACAACTGGTTAACAGCAAGAATAAAAAAGATTGCTTCACTATTTTCACCTTAGCCATTGGCCGCAACGGCTAAATTATCTAGCTTCATTTTTAAAACTTGATCACGCTCATTTTTTTCTAAAGCGGCGCTGTAAGCAGCTCTGGCTTTATCAAATAACTGTTGAGCTAAGTATACGTCGCCTTTAATTTCTTGGCTTTGTCCTTTAAACGCTTCATCGGTGACTTTGTCTGCGCTTGCTAAGGCTAGCTCCAACTCACCTAGTTCTATTTGAATACGAGCTAAACGAAGTTGTGCTACTGATTTAACAGCAGATAACTCGGCATTATTCACTATAAATTCAAGTTGCTTAGCGGCCTCGGTTAGGTCTTTACGTTCGATTGCCTGCTGTGCCATTTCAAATGCCATTAACATGGCATAACCCGTGTCACTATGATTATCCATAAAAGTTTTGGCTGGGCCAAAACCCGCCTCGCCTTTTACTAATTCTTCAGAGGCTTTTTCATAAGCAAAAGAGGCTTGCTCCTTGGCTGCAATTTGTGAATCGTTATAGTAACGCCATCCCAAAAGACCACCTAAACCCAAAAATGCACCAATCACTAGGGCCAGACCATTTTCTTTCCAAAAGCGTTTAATGGCCTCGACTTGTTGTTCTTCTGTTTCGTACTGTTCCATCATCCATTCCTCTTACTGCTTAGCTATCGAAAATTGAATAGCACTTTATGTTAATTCAAAAATTTACGTAGTTAGACGTTAAATAACTTTTGGGTAAAGTGAGTCAATTCGTTAATTGAAATTGTTTCTTGTACTTGTTGCTCTCGTAAGTATTTCACTGCAACTTGCTGTGACGCCATTTCATCCTGACCTATGATGAAAGCAATACTGGCACCACTTTGATCTGCACGCTTCATTTGCTTTTTAAAATTTCCACCGCCACTATGATTCATTACTTTGATGTTTGGTAAGTCATCTCTTAATGTTTCACTGACTTGTCTGGCATATAGTTCAACAGCTTCATCCATGGCAGTCACGTAAATATCGACGGGAGATTTTAGACTTTTGTCCAATTCTAATGCTTGTAGCATCAACACTATACGCTCTAGCCCCATGGCAAAACCTACGCCCTGAGTCGCTTTACCGCCAAGTTGTTCTACTAAACCGTCATACCGTCCGCCCGCACATACGGTTCCTTGGGCACCTAAACTATCAGTGACCCATTCAAATACGGTTCGATTATAATAATCGAGTCCGCGCACCAAAGCAGGATTGACCCGATATTGGATACCTAAGTTGTCTAAACGTTCACACAATCCTTGAAAATGTTTAGCCGACTCTTCATCGAGGCAATCGATGAGTTTTGGCGCATCTTTTACGGCGTTTTGCACTTGTGGATTTTTACTATCTAGCACTCGTAATGGATTACTCTTTAGGCGTCTTAAGCTATCTTCATCCAACTCAGACTCCCGAGTTTTCAGAAAGGCCACTAATTGCTCTTTGTAAGCCACTCTGGCTTGGGCAGAACCAAGAGAGTTAATTTCTAAGGTGACGTTTTCACTTATCCCAAACTTTTTCCACAACCTTGCACTAAGCAATATCACTTCAGCGTCAATATCGGGCCCTGCCAAACCAAACACTTCGACACCAAATTGATGAAACTGTCTGTAACGTCCCTTTTGTGGGCGTTCATGGCGAAACATTTGGCCCATATACCACAGACGTTGTTGCTGGTTGTACAGCAAGCCATGCTCATTGCCAGCACGTACCACACAGGCCGTGCCTTCTGGACGCAACGAGAGACTATCTGAGTTGCGATCGGCGAAGGTGTACATTTCTTTTTCGACTATATCAGTCACTTCACCAATAGAGCGTTTGAATAAATCAGTGCTTTCAACAATAGGCGTGCGAATTTCTTGATAACCGTAACTGGCAACTACTTGGCGAATGGTAGATTCAACGTACTGCCACAGCCCTGATTCAGTTGGCAAGCAGTCGTTCATTCCTCGAATAGCTTGAATTTGTTTTGACACTAAAAATAATCTCTTTTGCAATAATTAAAAAAAGCCCCGCATTATAGGGGCTTTATAGATAAACGTAAAATAATGTAGCTGAAAAAACACATAAAAATGGCTGACAATATCGCTACCACAATTAATTAACTTAACTGTTTTACCTCGATTTTGCGGCTTGCATCCAGCTGACTGGCTTTGGCGCGAATACGCTTTTCAAGCTGATCGACTAAATTATCATTCGATAAACGTTCTTTTTGCCGAATACCATCTAAGTAAAAGCCACTCATATTACGTGCGCCCGTTAAGCCTAGATCCGATATTTCTGCTTCTCCTGGTCCATTCACCACACAACCAATAATGGATACATCCATTGGCGTAAGTATGTCTTCCAAACGTTGTTCTAAAGCATTCACTGTACTTATTACATCAAATTCTTGACGAGAACAGCTTGGACAAGCAATCAGGTTAATGCCTCTAGAGCGAATGCGTAATGACTTTAAAATATCAAATCCGACTTTGATTTCTTCGATTGGATCAGCAGCCAAGGAAATACGAATAGTATCGCCAATCCCCTCTGCCAATAACATGCCTAAACCTACCGAGCTTTTTACTGCGCCAGAACGAATGCCACCCGCTTCGGTAATGCCCAAATGTAAGGGTTGATCAATTTGTTTGGCCAACAGTCGGTAAGCCCCAACGGCTAAAAACACATCAGACGCTTTGACACTGACCTTAAATTGATCGAAATTGAGCTTTTCCAAAATGTGCACATGACGCATAGCCGATTCAACTAAGGCTTCTGCTGTAGGTTCGCCATATTTTTCTTGTATTTCCTTTTCTAGAGAACCACCATTCACACCAATCCGAATGGGAATACCCTTATCTCTGGCGCAATCCACTACTGAGCGAACTCTGTCCATACTGCCAATATTACCGGGATTAATCCGTAAACAATCGACACCATATTCCGCCACTTTTAAAGCAATACGATAATCAAAATGAATATCAGCAATCAATGGCACCGTGACTTGTTGTTTAATTAACTTAAAGGCTTCAGCCGCATCCATAGTGGGTACCGATACTCTGACAAGATCGCCTCCCACAGCTTGAATTCGTTTAATTTGTGCCACTGTTGCATCGACATCCGTAGTCGGGGTATTGGTCATAGACTGAACAGCAATGGGAGCACCATCGCCTATAGGCACATTGCCAACATAGATACGTTTGGAAGGGCGGCGTATAATCGGTGATTCAGCAAACATAGTGGTATTTTAGCTCTAGTTATTCAGTCAAGGGTAAATCAAACTTGGCAATACGCCCAGAAGGCAAGAAAGACATATCAATCGGTTCGCCAGCATAGCGAATTTTTACCACCTCTGGCGCACCTAACGTCACCACAAAAGGAGGGATACCTGTTATCGACATGACTCTATCTTTGACTTTAACCCCGTAAGCAATATTTTCACCTGTGGCGTCGGCTAGGTTCATCCAGCAATCTCCAGCAAATTCAAATATCAACTCTACTGGCGCAGCCGATTCAGCATCTGATGTTTCTGCGCCGTCTGGGGATATATCCAAGTCGCTGGTATTGTCTACAACTGTATCAGTTGCTTGCTTTTCAATAATTGACGGTTTGGGAACTTGTGAGGTTACAACAGCAGAATCATCCTGCGGTGTAGATGTTGATGCCTGAGTATCTGCAGTTGACCTTTGTTCAAGTGGTAATATCTCTTGGGCAGTCGCATCCTGTGTTACCGCTTTTGGATAACTATTCACATTTGATGCAGCAGTAGTGTCGGTTGAACTTTGTTGAAACCACCAAATAACGACTAAGGCAATGACCGCTGCCACAATCAAGTAAGTCACCAACATCAACTTATCATCATTGGCCTGAGTCGCCACTCTGCGAGAAAAGCTTTGAAGTTTGGCGGGTTCCTTTTTCTGCGTGCTTAAACTTTCAAAAGCGTTCAGGATCACGGCTTCTTCGACATGAACGTGTTTTGCGTAAAGTTTTAGATAGCCTCTAATAAACGTCAGCGAAATATTAATATCGTAATTATCTTGCTCAATATCTTCAACTAAAGTCTTTTTCAATTTCATTCTGTCAGCGATGTCTTGACTCGACAGATTTGCCTGCTCACGTGCCTGTTTTAATATCTGACCTGGCCCTTGAGTGACCGTTTCTGGTTGTTGTACTTCATCTTTTTCAATCATAGTTCAGTTTTACTCTACAACACTTGGGGCAACTAAAGATAACTTCTTACCATCGTAAATAGCCGACGCGTCGGCTAAACCATTCCAGTCTATCAGACGTTGCATTTTGATGTTATAAAGAAGCGAAATCCGATATAAATTCTCACCTTTGGCAACAACATGAAAGTCTGGCTTATCCAAAACTTCTGGTTCAACTTCGGTTACCTGTTCTGGCAAATTTTCTGCAACCGTTGCTTCTGATTTAACAATATCAAACGTCTCTACATTGGCATCTTTTACAATAACGACTGAATCTTTTTTTACTTTTACAGTGACTACATCATCTTTTAGCGATTCAGTTGATTCAGATCTAAGCAACTCAGGTGAGGTTTTGGTTGTTTCTATTAACGCAGCAGGCTTTTGTGCCTTGCTGACCATATCTGGAGACGGCTTTTGCTCAGCTAATATCGCCTTTGTGAGAGGATCATTAGGAAATATCCTTAACAACATATCCAAATAACCTTTTGCAGCAGCAGCGTTGCCTGTACCACGCTCTATCCGCATTGCCATTACCAAACTTTGTGGACTGATCTGAGAAACTTTATCATAGCGTCTAAGAACCCCTCTAGCTTCTTGCCATTGTTGTGATTCGACCAATGCCTGAGCAAGAAGATACAGACTGCTAGCTCTACCTGGTTGGTGATTAACTGCACTGCGCAAATATTGCAGAACATCTTCAGATTGACCTTGGTTTTGGCTGCACAAGGCTAAATTCTCGTACGTCTCAGCGCTGGAGACATAGCTACTGGTATTCACTGCTTTAAGAAAATATGTCTTGGCTTTTTCATAGTTACCATTTTGACATAAAAACGCCCCATAACTATTCGCAATGTTGGCATTTTTTGGATCAAGATCCATAGCCAATTGATAAGCATTTTCTGCCAACTCCAATTCGCTCACACTTTGATAATAATAAGCCATAGCAAAATTAGCGTCTGCTGACCTTGGTGCAAATTCTAACGCCTTATCTAAATTATACTTTGCTTGACTAAAGTTTCCGTTTTTAAGGTAAGTCAAACCCAGAGAAACCCGAGTCTTGGCCGCCTTTAATTGATCAAAATCTTGGCCATAGTTTTGACTACTTCGGCTGGTGCATCCACTGAGGAGTATCAGTGCAATAAACATGATACTGATGATTTTTAGCATGAAGTTCATTAGGACCTATTTGACATATTGCCAGTAAAAAATTCTATTGTGTCATCTTGACTGAAATGTTCTCGCCCTTCAGCTGTTTTTTCAACATTCTTTTGGTGCGATCCACCACTTCACCCACTAACTGACCGCAGGCAGCATCGATATCGTCACCTCTTGTGCGGCGAACGACCACTATGATCCCATATTCCATAAGGACTTTAGCAAAACGGTCAATCCGCGAATTGCTAGAACATGTATAAGGTGAGCCAGGATATGGATTAAATGGAATAAGGTTTATTTTACATGGCGTATCAGCCAGTACTTTTGCCAGTGCATGAGCTTGGTCGGTGCTATCGTTAATGCCATTTAACATCACATACTCTACTGTGACCTTACCTTGATTGGCGTTTGACTTGGCCAAATATCTTCTAACGCTGGCTAGAAACACTTCAATGGGATATTTTTTATTAACCGGTACAAGTATATCTCGCAAAGCATCATCAGGCGCATGTAAGGATATTGCCAAGGCTACGTCTATTTGGTCACCCAACATATCAAGTGCCGGTACCACTCCAGAGGTACTCAAAGTCACTCTGCGTTTGGACAAGCCAAAAGCAAGATCATCCAGCATTAGCTCCATGGCTGGCACAACGTTTTTAACATTCAGTAACGGCTCACCCATGCCCATCATCACTACGTTAGTGATGGGACGTTTAGCAGTGTCATTATTCAAACCTATAGTGGTTGCCACTCGCCAAACTTGACCAATGATCTCAGACACCTTTAGATTACGATTAAACCCTTGCTGGGCGGTTGAACAAAAAGTACATTCCAGTGCACAACCTACTTGTGAAGACACACATAATGTTGCTCGATCTCCATCTGGTATCCACACTGTTTCAACTTCTTGACCACCTTCTAATTTCAAGGCAAATTTAATGGTGCCATCTGCTGCATTCTGTTGATAGGCAATTTCTGGCGCTTTAATTTCACACTTAGCCTGAAGTTTAATTCGCAAGGCTTTATTGAGGTTGGTCATCAGTTCAAAATCTGCAACGCCTTGCTGATAAATCCATTTCATGATTTGTTCTGCTCTAAAAGGCTTTTCTCCCATTTCATTAAAAAAGACACGTAAACCGTCTCGCGTTAAATCAAGTAAGTTAATTTTTTTAGGTTGGGCAGATACCACTTCAGTTGACACAATAAACCTCAATACTCAGACTAAACTACTGCCATTTTAACCGATCACTCAGCTTTTGCAGCACATATTACAAATAACAAATAACACAAAAGGGAGCCTAAGCTCCCTTTTCTAAAGCATATTTAAGCTTAACGAGTACGTGGGCAGATTTCTTCGTCACTAAAGAAGTAGGCGATTTCACGAGCTGCTGATTCAGGTGCATCTGAACCATGGCAAGCATTCTCATCAATTGAAGCAGCATAATCAGCACGTAAAGTGCCCGCTAGCGCGTCAGCTGGATTAGTCGCCCCCATGATTTCACGATTTTTCAATACCGCATTTTCGCCTTCTAAGACTTGAACCATAACAGGACCAGAAGTCATAAAAGAAACCAAAGCACCAAAAAATGGACGTTCGCTATGCTCCGCATAGAATCCTTCGGCTTGTTCTTTGCTCAAATGAAGCATTTTAGACGCCACTAATCTGAGGCCCGCAGACTCAAAACGGTTGTAAATAGCACCGATAACATTTTTTGCAACTGCATCAGGTTTGATAATAGAAAAAGTGCGCTCTAAGGCCATTTTCGTAACTCCAGTATTAGTAATATTTCGTCTTAATATTTTGTCCCCAAAGGACAGTTAGAAAGACAGATAAAAATTTCGCGCGGATTATATGCAATTAGTCAGCAAATACCTAGTATAGATTGCATATTATTCTGTTGTCCCTAGAATCGGAGCTTAAGTAATTTACAGATGAGGTGACCTTGATAAAATTTTTAGTGCTTATTCCTGTTGTACTGTGCTTATTTTGGTTTTTGTATTTAAAAAAGAACAGCTATAGCTTAGGTGATGGCAAACAAGGGTTTATATATATTTTCATTTTTTGTGCTGTAATAGCAATATTCTACAGCGCTTTATTATGGATTACTGAGTGGCGCTGACAAATTATTTATGCCGATTGGTATTATTTAGGTATGGGTTTAATATAGCTAGGCATAATAAAAAAGAGCGATAAACGCTCTTTTTTTTATGACTCAATTAAGTGAAGCTATCAGATTATTGATAAATTTCGATATCTGCCTGTGCTTTTAAAGACTCGATAACTGCACCGTATAACATTTGAGACTTACTTGATGCCAAACGATTTTGTAATGAGGTCAATTGTTGAGTATTTGCCTCAGAAGCTGAGTTAACGTGAGTCAGTTGTACAATACTAATATCTCCAGTGATTAAATCAACAACACTGGTATCTCCCTCTGAGAGCTTAAATAAGGTATCAACAATAGACTTTGACAAAGCTGCATCATTTCGTGTTACTCCTTGCTTATCTTCCCAGCTAAGATCAAGCGCGACTAATTTAGCATCGACATTCTCTTTGTCAGTCAAGTCCGTTTTCACTTCTAAAGCCCAATCCCTAGCAGCTTGTTGAGCAGCTTGTGCAGACAAAGTTTGTTGGATTTGTTGCTTGACCTCAGTCATCGCTTTGGTTCGCTCGGGCTCATGTTTGGCTACTCTAACCACCATTAAGTGGTTACTGCCCAGCTCTAACACTTCACTATTTACTCCATCTTCTATTAATTCAGGACTAAACGCGCTTGCTACTACGTTGGGGTTTGACACTACCTGTGGCGCGTTATCGCGACTAAACAAAGCAGTAGTATTTATGGTTTTGCCAGCAAGGTCTGCCACTTCATCAAGACTGTCTGGTACTTCAAAAGCCACTTCTGCCATTCTTTGACTAATCTCGTAGAAACGCTCTTCTGCTTTGAAGGTTTTAACTTTATTCGTTACCTCTTCTTTAACATTTTCAAAGGCAGTAACTTGCTCAGGTTTAATATCTGTTAACTTTATAATGTGATAACCAAATTCACTTTTGATTACAGCACTCACGTCACCTTTATTGGCTAGTGAAAAGGCGGCATCTTCAAATGCTGGATCCATAATGCCTTTGCCGAACCAACCTAAATCACCACCGTTTTCGGCACTAAATGTATCGCTTGAATATGTCTTAGCGAGCTCAGCAAAATCTTCTCCGTCTTGAATTTTAGCCAAAACGTCCTCTGCCTTAGCAGCAATTGTTTCATCTTGTTCAGCACTTTCGAATAAAATATGGGCCGCTTGGCGCTCTTCGTTTGTACGATAATCAACAAGGTTTTGTTGATAATATTCTGCGAGTTCTTCTTCAGTGACTTCAATCGAAGGCAACAAATCTTCTAATTCCAGTTCGACATAAGACAAGCTGACTTTCTGCTTGGTATCAAATTGACTAATATTGCTTTGATAATAAGCAGAAACTTCATCGTCGCTGACGTTTATTTGGTCAATAAATTTAGCCGCAGGAACATTCACATAACGGATATCACGAGTTTGCTGTTGCATTAAGTGTGCTGTTTTTGCTTCACTTGTTAAAGCAAACTCAGTTCCCATTAACGACTGCGACAGTTGCCTGCGCACCATGTCAACGCGCATATAGTCTCTAAAGTTATTAGTCTGAAAACCTGCTTGGCGTAAAATGGCAAGATAACGATCATTATCAAACTTACCTTCTACTTGAAATTCTTGCATATTAACTATGGCTGATTTTATTTGCTGGTCGCTGACTCTCAAACCTAATTCTTGTGCGGCTTGGTCGAGCAGTTTCTCACTAATAAGGCGGTCTAAGATACCTTGACGAAAATTTTGTAAGTATGCAGTATCACTTGCTAATGTAGCGAAGGCTTCACCAAACTGAGACTCCATTCGCGAACGTTCGTTTTGATAGGCGCGTTCCAATTCATCGAGGCTTATTTCTTCACCATTTACATTGGCAGCGGCACTGGATGCAGAAGAATTGATATAACTTCCCACTCCGGCAAATACAAAACTTAAAATAACTAATGCTAAGATCCCCATAGCCCAAGGGCCTTGTGATCCTTCTCTGATTCTTTCCAACATACTAAAGTCCAAACTCCAAATGAGCTGTTATTGATAAGTATTAAAGACACCCAAGTTGGGCTGTCTTAATCGCAAGCGCGCGGGATTATATACCAACCGAGTTAATTTATTAATGATTGTTCGTAGTGAATTGAAAAATAACTGACAAGCTAATAAGGTTAAGATTTAAAACAGACACCACACAAACTGCACAAAAACAAAAGGCGATGATAAAATCATCGCCTTTTGTTACAAATGAACTAAGTGATTAGTTACAAGCGTCTTTTAATGCTTTACCAGCTTTAAACGAAGGCACTTTAGCTGCCGATATTTGAATAGTCGCACCCGTTTGCGGATTACGACCACTGCGAGCAGCACGATCGCGTACCGAGAATGTACCGAAACCAACTAGTGCAACTTGATCTCCATCTTTAAGTGCAGTAGTAACAGCACCTGTTAATGCATCAAGTGCACGACCTGCTGCTGCTTTAGAAATGTCTGCATTTGCAGCGATGGTATCAATAAGATCTGACTTATTCACAATATGAACCCCTTCAATTGTTATTATATTTGCGGCCTGCACCATGCAAAGCCGAACATTTATATCAAGCATGAAACTTAACTTCAAGCTATATATTTACAAATCATTAACTTTCAATGAATCGTCTCAATCCCTTTCATGACAAGGCCTTAAGGGATTCTGCGTTAAAGGCTACCATAACTATTTACATAGTGAAGCCCTAAAATTGAAAAAAAATAGAAAAAACTCTCGTTTATGCTTACTTTTTAACCTTTTTCAGGTCGACTGCCTGAAATTTCTCCGGATGCTCTGCTAAAGCTAAGGCTAAGACCTCGTCAATCCATTGCACAGGATGGATACTTAAATCTCGTTTAACGTTATCTGGGATCTCTTCGAGGTCACGTTCGTTCTCCTTAGGAATAATGACGGTTTTTATTCCACCACGATGGGCCGCTAATAATTTCTCTTTTAAGCCGCCAATAGGCAACACTTCGCCCCTAAGAGTAATTTCCCCCGTCATAGCCACATCACATCGTACAGGGTTTCCTGTAAGGGCAGAAATTAACGCCGTACACATGGCAATACCGGCACTTGGACCATCTTTCGGTGTAGCGCCTTCAGGTACATGTACGTGTATGTCGCGTTTCTCATGAAAGTCATTATTAATACGCAATTTATCCGCTCGACTGCGCACCACCGTCATAGCAGTTTGAATAGACTCTTGCATGACATCACCTAATGAACCGGTGAAAGTTGTCTTGCCTTTGCCCACTACCGATGTGGCTTCTATAGTCAACAATTCACCACCTACTTGCGTCCAAGCTAATCCAGTTACCTGACCTATTTGATTAGTTTTGTCAGCTTTACCATAATCATGACGCTGCACACCTAAATATTCATTCAGATTATCTTGATTCACTAGCACTTTAGTTATGTTCTTACCCAACAAGATATTTTTAACCGCTTTACGGCATATTTTTGAAATTTCTCTTTCTAAGTTTCTAACACCAGCCTCGCGCGTGTAATAACGGATAATGCCAATAATGGCACTTTCCTCAATCACCAACTCACCTTTTTTCAAGCCGTTGCGGGATATCTGTTTTTCCATTAAGTGCTGGGTTGCAATATTCAATTTTTCATCTTCGGTATATCCCGACAACCGAATGACTTCCATGCGATCCAGTAATGGACCTGGAATGTCCATACTATTAGAAGTGGCAACAAACATAACGTCAGACAAGTCGTAATCCACTTCTAGGTAATGATCACTAAAGGTGCTGTTTTGTTCTGGATCTAATACTTCTAATAATGCTGAAGAGGGATCGCCTCGCATATCCGACGACATTTTGTCGATTTCATCGAGTAAGAATAATGGGTTTTTAACCCCCACCTTAGCCATTTTTTGGATCATTTTTCCTGGCATAGAACCTATGTATGTGCGCCGATGCCCTCTAATTTCAGCTTCATCTCGTACACCACCCAATGCCATACGCACGTACTTTCTGCCAGTAGCTCTAGCAATTGATTGGCCTAGAGAGGTTTTACCGACTCCCGGTGGCCCAACTAAACATAGAATGGGGCCCTTGAGTTTTTTGACTCGCTGTTGCACTGCGAGATACTCAATAATACGCTCTTTAACTTTATCTAAACCGTAATGATCAGCGTCGAGTATTTTGTCAGCAGCAGCGAGATCTTTTTTGACGACGCTTCTTTTCACCCAAGGTACATTCGTTAACCAGTCGATATAACTGCGCACAACCGTTGCTTCTGCAGACATGGGTGACATCATTTTCAATTTAGCTAATTCAGTCGTTGCCTTTTTCTCGGCTTCTTCTGGCATTTTGGCATCAGCAATCTTCTTCTTCAGTGCTTCAAACTCGTCAGGTGCATCGTCAAGTTCGCCTAATTCTTTTTGAATGGCTTTCATCTGCTCATTCAAATAATACTCACGCTGACTCTTTTCCATTTGTTTTTTCACGCGAGTACGAATTTTTCTTTCTACTTGCAGTAAATCAATTTCGCTTTCCATCAATGCCATCAAGTACTCAAGGCGTTCAGTAATGCCGAGCATCTCAAGCACTTTTTGTTTTTCTGACAGTTTCAGAGGCATATGCGCCGCCATCGTATCAGCCAAGCGCGCAGCATCTTCAATTCCGCTTAATGAGGTCAAAACTTCAGGTGGAATTTTTTTATTAAGTTTTACGTATCCCTCAAACTGAGAAATAGCCGAACGGATTAACACTTCTTGTTCTGATTCCGCTAATTCGGTATCTGCTGAACTAAGCACTTCAGCGATAAAAAAGTCTTCGGTACTGACAAAAGTATCAATTTTACCTCGCTGATTACCCTCAACTAACACTTTAACGGTGCCGTCAGGTAACTTAAGCAGTTGCAATATAGTGGCAATAGTACCCACTGTGAATATGTCTTCTATTTCTGGTTCGTCAACACCAGCATCTTTTTGAGCCACCAAGAAAATCTGTTTATCCTTTTCCATCGCAGCTTCTAAGCAACGGATAGATTTCTCTCGTCCAACGAATAATGGGATAACCATATGTGGATATACCACTACATCACGTAACGCCAAAACAGGCATTTCAATGCGATCTTCTCGCTTTTTAGTCATACTTGGTCTCGTATTAAGTCATTTAAGATTACATCTATGAGATGTATATGGGGCTGGGCAGGTAAAGTTCAAATGAAAATGTCAAACAATGCAGAATAAAGTACAGTAGCCAGCTTGGTAATGATATTTTTTACTATTAAAAAAGGCTCTTTCGAGCCTTTTATTTGTATTTATTCTGAAGCGACTTTTTTGTCAACCCCACTGTCGTAAATCAAAATAGGTTTTGATTCTCCGCGAATAACAGTTTCATCAACCACAACTTTACTGACATCGGTCATTGATGGCAGATCATACATAGTGTCTAACAATACCGCTTCAACTATAGATCGTAATCCACGTGCTCCGGTTTTGCGCTGCATGGCTTTTTTAGCGATAGCTTGTAAAGCATCTTCTCGGAACTCAAGCTCAGTATTTTCCATGCCAAATAATGCAGAATATTGTTTGGTTAAGGAGTTTTTAGGTTCACGTAAGATTTGCACCAAAGCATCTTCGCTGAGTTCTTCAAGGCAAGTTAGTACAGGTAAACGTCCAATGAACTCAGGGATCAGGCCATACTTCACTAAGTCTTCAGGCTCAACCTTTTTAAGCCATTCGCCTTCTTGAGATTTATTACTGGTATTTTTAATTTCTGACGCGAAACCAATACCGGTTCCTGTATGAGCACGTTGCTCTATTACTTTGTCTAAACCAGCAAAAGCACCACCACAAATAAATAATATTTTAGAAGTGTCTACCTGCAGAAATTCTTGTTGTGGATGTTTTCTACCACCTTGAGGCGGAACCGAAGCAACCGTACCTTCAATCAGTTTAAGCAGGGCTTGCTGCACACCTTCACCAGACACATCTCTAGTAATAGAAGGGTTGTCTGATTTACGTGATATTTTGTCTATTTCATCAATATAAACAATACCACGCTGGGCTTTTTCAACATCATAGTCACATTTTTGAAGTAGCTTCTGGATGATATTCTCTACATCTTCACCTACGTATCCAGCTTCAGTTAACGTTGTTGCATCAGCCATAGTAAATGGCACATCTAACAGCCTTGCTAGGGTTTCTGCTAGTAACGTTTTACCGCTCCCCGTTGGCCCCATCAACAAGATATTACTCTTACCTAATTCAACGCCTTCATGCACATCGCCATTTCTTAAACGTTTGTAATGATTATAAACCGCAACCGAGAGCACTTTTTTAGCATGCTCTTGACCAATCACGTAATCATCTAAATGAGCATGAATTTCTTTCGGTGTCGGTAAGTCGTCTTGCTTCTTTTTGGGCGCGATTTCTTTTATTTCTTCTCGAATAATGTCATTACATAAATCGACACACTCATCACAAATAAAAACTGACGGACCTGCAATTAGCTTTCTTACTTCATGTTGGCTTTTACCACAGAACGAACAATACAAAAGTTTGTTGTCGCCATCGCTGCTTTTTTTATCACTCATTTACAATCTTTTCCTATCTCAGACTGACTCAATCTAAAGAGCGCTTACCTTCTACTGAAGGTAGTCTACTCTTGAGCTTAACGCAGAGTCACTTTATCATTTGTCGCTTTTTGTGTCAGCTTGACTGCTATCGGGTCTACTTGACAACACTTGGTCAATCAAACCATATTCCATAGCGTCTGTTGCACTTAAAAAATTATCTCTGTCGGTATCATTGGCAACTTTTTCATAGTCTTGTCCAGTATGTTTTGCCATCAAACGGTTCATCTTCTCTTTAATAGACAGGATTTCTTTCGCATGAATTTCAAAATCTGACGCTTGCCCTTGAAAACCACCTAAAGGCTGATGGATCATCACCCGAGAATTAGGCAAACAATAACGCTTACCTTTTTCGCCAGCCGTTAACAAAAATGCGCCCATACTAGCTGCTTGGCCAATACATACGGTGCTGACATTAGGTTTGATAAAATTCATAGTATCGTAAATAGCCATACCTGCTGTCACTGAACCGCCTGGAGAATTAATATATAAGAAAATATCTTTTTCTGGATTCTCGGCTTCTAAAAATAACATCTGGGCAACGATAAGATTAGCCATATGGTCTTCAACTTGACCGACTAGGAAAATAACATTCTCTTTTAATAAACGAGAGTAAATGTCATAAGAACGTTCGCCTTTGGCAGTTTGCTCTACAACCATTGGGACTAACGCGTTTGTTGGATCAAAAGGGGTATTCATCATAAACTCAATTTCTTCACAAATAAAAATGCTCGGTAGTTACCGAGCATTTAAGCAGTTGCAGACTAGATAAGTCAATTAACAAAAGGCAAATTAAGCCTGTTTGTTCATGATCTCATCAAAAGATTTCTTCACTTCTTTAACTTTGGCTTGTTCAAGCAAAAATTCAACCGCTTGTTCTTCCATTGCAACATTATTCATTTGTTGCATTAATTCATCATTTGTTTTGTAGTATTCGACCACTTCTTGAGGATCTTCATAAGCAGAAGCAGCAGTTTGGATCAGCGCATCTACTTTAGCCGTATCAACTTTTAGTTCGTTAGTTTTAATCACTTCACCTAGCAATAAACCAATACTTACGCGTTTCCGGGCGTTTTCTTCAAACAAATCAGCTGGAAGCTCTGGCATGTTGTCAACGTTTCCGCCTTGTTGCTGGCTAAAACGCTGTTTAGCTTGTTCACGTAAAGCATCAATTTCTTGGTCAACTAGCGCTTTAGGTAAATCAATTTGATTTTTTTCAAGTAAACCAGCAATCACTTGCTCTTTTACCGTCGCCTTCAACGTTTGATCTAGCTCGCGTTGCATGTTTTTACGTACTTCAGCATGCAATGCTTCGATGTTGCCATCTTCAATACCGAACAATTTAGCAAACTCTTCGTCAACTTTAGGTAAATCTAATTGCTCAACTTTTTTAATGTTGATAGTGAACTGAGCGACTTTACCCTTTAACTTTTCAGCATGATAATCTTCTGGAAAAGTCACATCTGCAATCACTTCATCACCTGTTTTATTGCCTACTATTGGCTTTTCAAAACCAGGGATCATGCGATCTTTGCCCATTTCAAGGGCGAAATCTTCAGCTTTACCACCATCAAACTCTTCACCATCAATAGTACCGATAAAATCAATAGTGACTTTGTCGTCTTTCTTGGCTTTGCGTTTAACTTCTTTGTAGTTGGCATGTTGCTTACGCAAAGTGTCAATCATGTTACTTAAGTCTTTATCACTGATGTCTACTACAGGTTTTTCAACTTTAATTTTAGCAACATCTTTCACTTCTACTTCTGGATACACTTCAAAAGCGGCAACATACTCTAAGTCTTTGCCATCTTCGTCTGTTTTCATTTCAAAGCTAGGCATGCCCGCTGGGGTGATTTTTTCTTGAGTAATAGCTTGATAGAAATTGCGCTGCATCACTTCGCCAGAAATTTCCTGACGAACAGCTTGCCCATAACGTTTTTTAATAACATTAACAGGCACTTTACCGGGGCGAAAACCATTAATTCTTTGGGTTTTAGCTAATTGCTGTAAGCGAGACTTAACTGCAGAATCAATTGACTCAGCAGGAACGGTGATAGTAAGACGGCGTTCTAAACCTTTGGTCGCCTCAACGGAAACTTGCATTCTAATACCTCAATTATGCGCATACTTGCGCTTATATAGTGACTAATGGGCTTTTATCGTCGCAAAATAATGATAGTTACGAATAACACCTGTTGCGTCCGAATACCCCGACAAAAGAAAAAAACGTATTCTTAGCCAAGACAGCCTGATAAAAAGACGCAGTAGTATAGCGATAGCCATAACGCAAGTCGAGGGCAAAATGCCTAGCTTTGGAATAGTATTGTCGTTTAGTAACCTATTTTGATGGATGTATCGGTAAGTTGGTCTAAATTCATCAGATAATTGAATGAAAAGCATTGTCCTCGAGCGGGCCTTTTTGCTTACTTTTTGCGGTTGCAGGTAAAAAGTAAGTCGGGCGAAAAAGCTTTCGTTTGGAAAAAGACACAGATGGCAGTGCCCAACTAGGAACCTACATGGCTTCGCCAATAATGAGATTAAGGCAATATCAGAAATTTACATATACGCGGCTAGAAAGCCAAGGAGATATTCGAACCAAATACAGCAATTGACAATTAGCCGGACCAATTAACCGGACACCAGTAATTAGCCGAACACCCATTGTAAGAGAGCAAGAAAATCGGCTTTGCCGATACCCGCTTTGGTGGCGCCGCCACTGCTTTCTCGCCTTTACAGTTTCAGCAAAAAATGGCTTATTCTTAGGGCAAATGACATGGAGGTCATTTGAGTGGAGCTTGAAGGGAACATTCGTAACGACCTAAGAATAAGCCATTTTTTGCGGTTAAAAACTTTAGTAGCGAGCGGCATTTTCTGGATACTCTTTTTTGCTGTTGAAAAAGAGTATCTGGCTCGAAGGGATTCAAGTCAAAACCATCACGGACGATGGCGCGAAGCGTCCTTTTCGTTTTTTATAACGAGTTAATTAAATTAACCGTAGATTAACCGGACATCCAGTATAACTTCACGGTAAAGCTGTCACAGAAAGTTGGTGTTCTACAGCTTAGAAAGCCATAGTATTTTTTTGAATGTAACATTCAAAAAATGGTCGGTGAGACAGGATTCGAACCTGCGACCCCTTGGACCCAAACCAAGTGCGCTACCAAGCTGCGCTACTCACCGACTTAACTCTAAAAACATCTGGTAAATTCATTAAAGTAATAAATTTACAGTACATCAGTTTCTGTATAAGGGAATACGAAATGATAGATTGAAATTAACTTAGAAACAAAACCCATTTGGAATCAAATGACTATAAATATGGTGCGGAAGGAGAGACTCGAACTCTCACGCCGTGAAGCACTGGAACCTAAATCCAGCGTGTCTACCAATTCCACCACTCCCGCGAGTGGGGTGGGCGACGGGGCTCGAACCCGCGACAACCGGAATCACAATCCGGGGCTCTACCAACTGAGCTACGCTCACCACAATAAACTGCAGTACTTGAAAATTATACTTGCTGAACTACTTTCTCACCTTAATACTCAATTGGTGCGCCCGATAGAGTTCGAACCAAATGGTGGTCCCAGAAGGATTCGAACCTTCGACCCACGGCTTAGAAAGCCGTTGCTCTATCCAGCTGAGCTATGGAACCTAAGGTAATATTTGAGAAAATGGTCGGTGAGACAGGATTCGAACCTGCGACCCCTTGGACCCAAACCAAGTGCGCTACCAAGCTGCGCTACTCACCGACTTAACCGTAACTTCTTTCTCTTCAAGCTAACGGAGGCGCATAGTACAGAGTTGACATAACCTCGTCAAACACTTTTTTAGTCAAACTTTTCGATTGATTATTTTTAATCCAAGATGGGTGTTTTTTAGCAAAAAATCTCACAAAACAACAAAACCTATTACTGCAACAGTGGATGATCTTTAGGTAATTTGTTTCTAAGCCAAACCGCAAGTTTATGTTTCATACTCAATAAATCTTCACTGTCGGCAGGCAATGGCGTGATCAGTTTGTCATTCACTAACAAGCGATAAATACACTCTACTTTTTCTTTTGCAGAATCTGTGGCTGAGAAAGTATTAAATCCTCTGTTTTTCGCATATGTCTCACCAACCACTAAGGCTTTTTTCAACAACTGGGTTTCGTTTGGAATTTTTTTCATTGATATCTCTCATTTATTAATTGCCGTCATAAGTCCAGCGACCATTCTTTTTAGGGGTAAAACCCAGGGTAGTTAAATAATTTTCATGTTCTAGACTATCTGCCAAAGCCACAATTTGTCTATACCCACTTGTCTTAGTTAATTGTTGTCCATGACCAATACTGAAGTGACCCAGCCTGCAATCCCGATATGCAGGGATAACAAAATCAAAATCCACAATGAATATATCTTCGTTTTCTTCATAGCCCGATATCATACCTACCACTTCGGTGCGCTCAGCCAGAAAGAAATATTTTCTTTCTGG
>Ga0115567_10001601_pt1 | contig 22619 bp, 14 predicted proteins | sample COGITO_mtgs_1204_2_FD_88679 | JGI IMG/M metagenome (GOLD analysis project Ga0115567, IMG submission 88679) | Pelagic marine microbial communities from North Sea - COGITO_mtgs_120412 | ecosystem: Environmental > Aquatic > Marine > Epipelagic | place: Germany:Helgoland, sampling site Kabeltonne... | reverse complement strand
CAATAAAGACTTTTCTGAATCTATGCCTTGCTCTTCAAGCGCGTCTTTAAATCTAGCAAGTCCACTGGCATTAGCATTAACTGAATATATGGCGCTCGTTGATAACAAACGGTCAAATTGCGAAAGAGGCAGTAGCACCTGTTTATACGGATTACCGAAATCGTAAATGATACCAACAATTGTGTAGTTGGTATCAAGCAGATTGGAGGGATGGAGCACATTAACTACATCGTTAAGACCTAAGCCGTACCCAAACGCAAATTGTTGGTTAACAAACACTCCGTCCCCACTCTCAAACGTTTCCCAAGCAATATCTAAGTCCTTCACTTTGTAAAAAACCATCGCGTCTCTAAACTGCGGGGTGCTAGGATAGCTATATTGTTGGAGAGGGGCTCCTTCATACATAATCTGGTTTTCGAAGCGTTGGAACACCTCGACTTCTGCTTTTGTTCCTACTAAAGCAATGTCTACTTTACCTTCATAATAAAGATAGTAGTCTGATGCTAAGCGGGTCTCTAACCACGAAACTGTGGCCCCTCTGAAGCTGTCGACCATTAAATTCATGCCTATATTACTTGTAGCGGCAATAAAAAACGCACAACACGCGATCTTGGTCTTACCCGACAGAGCTGCACTTTGTTTCGTGCTAATGCGAAGCATTACGAATGATGGTGGGATAAAACGATAAATTGCGTCAATGACTGATGGATAATTTGCCAGCAGCAAACAACAGCCAGCCAATATTAGTAGTGCTGTAGCCGTTAATAACAGCCACAAAGACGTAGCAACTAGTAAAATTACAAACGATGTTAATGCGAATAGAAAGCTCAATATCCAAAAATTGCGGCTTGATGACGAATGGTTTGCTGTCAAATTTTTATTTGAACGAATAGAGTTTAATGCCTGATTGCTCAAACTAAAAGGTGCAAAAGTCGCTGCAATACTCCCGCAAACACTTATACTAAATACCTGTACAAAGAGACTTAACAAAGAAGTGTTCCCAAAGCCTACTTCTACACCATATAAGCCCTCTAAAGTCGCCTGCACTGAAGGCGCTACCAAGTTTGATAGGTAAATGCTTAAATAAATGCCTGCGCAAGAAGCGAAGAAAGTAATCATTACCACTTCAGTAATTTGACTCACAAAAATAACGCGGCGAGAAAAGCCTAATTGGCGGCTAATTTTAAACCATGGCATACGTGCACTAATAAGCAGGTTGACTGCGTTTATTACAATGAAAAGGCAGACCACAAACATCAGCAGCGCCATAGCTAACAGGTTTAAGTGAAAACTTTTAGTGAGTTCTCCTTGTGCTGCACCGTCATTTAGTGAAATAACCTTTAAATGCGAAGGTAGAGCTTTGCGGATTCGTTCTATAAGTAACGTAAGTGCGGCATCACTTTTTGAGCTGACTAGTAGTAAACTAGTAAGCTCACTGTTTGGAAAAAGGCGATAAAACTCACTAATATCGGTAATAAGATCGTTGCCCAAACTAGGATCATCAAAAGTGAGTAAAGGGGGCAGCAACGCAGTTTTCATGCTACTTACTGAAGCTATTTTATCGATTTCATCAAAAATTGAGAATTTGTTTAAGGCTTTATCACCATCTAGCGGTACTATATTACTGTTCAATTGTGCCAATAAGGTGGGATGGACAATGCCTACAGGGTTTGAAAAAGGTAAAGATATAAGTGTATTTGCCCCGTCATCTGCACTTTTCCTATCTATCGTGTTAGCGTTGTCTCGTTCTAGTAATGGCAGAAGCGCAATAGTGTCGATTCCGCTAATATCAACTTTACGATTCGAGACCCTCTGCTGGCCATAATATATATGAGTCGACGATTGGGCGAGGGCTATAAGTTGATCAAATCCTAAGCTGCGCAGGCGAACATAATCTTGTTTAGTTAATACAGCCTGCGTATTAGCCGTCGTGACTTGGTACTTAACATTACCAATCAGAAAATTATTGTCATTAGCATAACTTTGTTTAGCACTAGCATTAATAATAAGTACTGTAGAAAGACCGCATGTGGCAATGACAAGCGATGCTATAAGCATAAGCACACTGAACTTAGTAGCCTTATAACTACCGAAGAGAAGAGTGAAAAACAATATTAACTTCTGCAAAATGGCGTTAACTTGATTCTGTCACTATACGGCCCTGACTTAAAAATACCTGGCGATTGCACAAAGCGGCAACTTTTTCGCTATGCGTTACTAGTACAAGCGTTGTGCTAAGCTGTGTGCACGTATCAATAAGTAAGCGGCTAACAATATCTGAATTTTGACTGTCTAAGTTACCTGTTGGTTCATCGGCTAATAATATTCTGGGTTTATGGGAAAGGGCTCGAGCTATAGCCACTCGTTGCTGTTCGCCTCCCGATAACTGATTAGGTAACTTGTTTATATGTTTCGATATTCCCAATGTGTCTATAAGCGTTTTTATATAATTGTCATCAACTTTATTGCCGTTTATAGCATTGAGCCTAGCGGGTAAGTAAATATTATCTAGCACTGAGACCACGTCTATCAAATTATATTTTTGAAACACAATGCCTACGGTCGACATTCGGTATTTATCGGCTTGAGATTCAGAAAATGAACTTACATCAATATTACTATTTCCAGAAGTCCTCAGTAAAATAGACCCTTCATCTGGTTTATCTAAAGCGGCTAAAAGATGCAATAGGGTAGACTTTCCTGACCCAGAAGCCCCCTGAATACTGACACTTTTTCCACCTTCGATTGTAAACGAAAGGCAGGCCAATATTTTCTGTTTGGACGCTCCATCATCAAAAGATTTTGTGATATTTGCTATTTGCAGCATGTCGCCTGATCCTAACGAGCCTTTCTTAAAAACCAAGCCAATAACAAGCCACATACAAAACCGAAGAAGTGTGACTCCCAAGATATGTAAGGCTGACTAGGTAATACTCCCCACACCATCGCACCATAAAAGACCGCAACTAAAACAGAGATAAGCATTAAGCCAATTTTTCTACTTAAAAAGCCGGCCAATACCAAAAACCCAAAATAACCATAAATTATGCCACTAGCGCCAAGATGATAAGCGTTTCGACCAAATAACCACACCAACAGGCCTGTTCCGATAATTAGTCCTAGGGTGAGTAGCATGAACTTTCGCTGGCCGAATTGTAAAACCAATAATATGAAAACGCATAGTGTCAGAATGTTCGATGCAAAATGTTGCAAACTCGCATGCAGAAATGGCGCGGTGAATATAAAGGGGAGTGAAGGGATTGAACGAGGAATTATACTAAACTGGTTTAACAGTCGACCAGTGAATAAGTTGATTATCTCGATGCATAATAATATCGCGAAAATATAGCCGACATACCGAAGTTGTAGTGTAAAAGATTGATTGATATTGCGCATAAGAATTAGATAATCTGACGAAGGTGTCTTACTCTACCTTATTGTGAAGTATTAAGTAATCCCTGCTTGATTTGGTCTCAAATGATTTTATTTTGCATTGTTACATCTGGCTTACGAATTTTCAAAAATTATAGTGTTAGTGATCACTAACACATCGTTTTATCGTTAATTGTTGTCAAATAATGCAGGTAAATTGGACGAAAATATTTCACACTGTGCTGATTATTGAGGACTTGCGTGAAGACTAAAAACGGTATATCAAGTAGCGATCAAACAAATAAAACGTCATAAATTAATACCCTAAAAGAACAATTTTATTCAAGTTATTTACAAGACGTTATTCGTTCAATTCAACATGCAAACTTACATTTTTAATTGCGGTGGCTTTCGTATCGCGCTTAACAAAAGAGCAATGTGACCACAGTAGATAACGATGTTCACAACAATAATGTTTATTTTTGCTGGCGTTATTTGAATCCTGATAAATTAGCTATTTGTAAGAGATGACGTACTGTAACAGGATGTTTTCTTATTTGTTGGCAAATAGATAATCATAAAAAAAGCAAGCGCTAGTGCATAGTGATTTACTGATCATTCCAGACCTTAATTTAAAAATAGTTTTAGTTTAGTCTAACGAAAATCAGTCAAGCAATTATTTTTAAAGGCGTGTATGCTTGTTCACACAAAGTCACATTAAAATTATGTAGCTAATTAAGCTACTGCTTTTAGATATAAAGGTGTAGCCATTGGCTTCAACTATTGAGGTACGTAATAAGCTAGCTAAGTTTTTGCTGTGTGAGCTCGATTGCAATTCAGGTATCTTAATAATAGAAGGGGTTCAGCAAAAATTAGAGCCTCTTGTGCACCAGTTTTTACTGCTGCTCATTAGGCACCAAGGCAATATAGTGAGCAAGCAAAAGGTGCTTGATATGCTGTGGCCAAATAAAAAACCGTCTGATGAGGCGTTAAGAGCATTAGTCAAAAAAACACGAGAAGCGCTTCAAGATAATGCCAGAAATCCAAGCTATATAAATACGATCCCCACGAAGGGATATTTGTTTATTCCAGTTGTAGAACTAAGCTCCACTGTTATTCAGACTTGGTTTATACGGCATAGTAAATTATGTATTTGGGCGGCACTCATTTTCATCGTTACAGTTTTTATATTGACTTGGTATTTGTTGCCGTCAAACAGTGCTCTCAAGGATAGAAACAAGCTTGTCCTAACGCAAACAAAATTAGGGACGATTAACAAGAATATAGTGAGCACTTACTATATTAAAAATTCTTTAAAAAATGTATGGATCGAAGAGCAGGAGTTCAATAACGCCAGTCAAGTTATGATTGTCGATTTAGCGACAAACTTCCAACAAAAGATTGCTTTTTCCGCCTCATTACGCAAAGAATTTTGGTATTCGAGAGGTAGCCAGCGCTTGCTGGTTATGCGTAACGACAATAAGGGGTTTTACTCCTTACACTTCAGTAGACAAACGCGCGAACCTAGCATTATTGAATATATGCTTACCCTGCCAAGCAATACCAATATTCGCGGGATTGATTACCATGGAAACCACTTGTTTCTTGTTGTGCCCCAATCAAATTCCTTAAGTGTGTTTAGTTTAGGTACTGGAGAAATTGTAAATAAATTATCTGTAGCCAGTATTTATGAACAGTTTGGAATTGTAGAAAATGATAATGAAAACTCGGATGATGGCAAAGTGGCGGATAAGAATAAAACTGAAAATACTTCTTTAAGAATATGGCCATCTCCAGTGTCGAATGGATTTATGATTGGCTTTGATTCCAATCAGAAGACCCAACTGCGCTATTATTCAGACATTGATTCCGAGCAACCTTCTAATGCCATCGATGTTGATGGGAGTGTACAAAGTGCGGTGTGGAATAAGCAAGGGGGAAAATTTAGTTTCACCAATGACAACGCGAGATTGTTTTCTTATCAGATAGGAGAGAGTAAATTAATATCGCTTGATGCTGAGGGAGGAGCGATAAATAAAGTTGTAGCCGACTGTGGCTCCAATTGTTTCGTTGTTTCTAATACCCAAGGGGTCCCTAAATTGAGCGAATTTACGAATCCCTTTGTATTGGTCGATCACAAAGATAGACCTGCCCAAGCCAGTAATCCATATGCTCTCGTTATTGAAACCAATAGTATTGCGAGAAATGAGTATCTTCCTCAATACACCAGTCGAGGCCTATATTTTGTGAGCCAACAACAGGGTGATTCACATATTATTTTCAGGGATAACAACAGTCAAGAGCGGACAATATTCAGCTTCAATAAACAGGCGATTGTAGAAGAGTTGAGCGTGAATAATAACGATAACTATTTGGCTGGCTTGGTCAATCAGCGACCTTTCCTAATTGACTTAAATACCCGTAAGTTACGCTACATTCCACTTACCTTTCCCCACGTTAGCCAAATTGTCTTTGAATCAGATAACATTATTAGATTTTACGCCGAAACGGCGAGTTCAGAGAGCATAGATAGGAACTCATCGCTACCCGTAGAAACAATTTCAGCTATTGACGGCGCTCAGCAACCTAATGGCTTGTATGAATACAGTATACAAACTGAGCAAATTAGCTTGCTCGCGGCCAACGTTAAATCACGGCGTCAAATTGAGCTTATTGATACAAACGACCAAGGGTCAAAGAGGTACAAAGCGACGTTAACGCTTAATAGTATGGGTGAAGTTTCTGTGGTTTTTCAAAGCAACAGACAAAACACAGTGTTTAATATTGCAAAAAATCACTGTGCAAATTGCTGGCAGGTTAGCGGAAACTATCTATATCAAATTCATTCCAACGATAGTCAAGGATTGTCCTCAACACTACAAAGGATTAATTTGTTAACAGGAGAGCAGGCGCAACAGCCCTTATTGTTTACTACTTTACTAAATACTTTTAGTTTGCACCCGACGTCGACAAAAATGATGGTGGTCACACGGCAGGACTTACAAACAGACTTAACAAAAATAGAAGGTCTTAGCCAAATATTTTAGGTCTGTAAGTGTAAAAATAGGTAAGTTAATTATCTAAATTCTCTTGCGCTCACATCAAGCTTTACTAATAAGTCACTTAAGTCTACCAGTTTGCCTGCGATAATATGTTCAACGCCACCATTTCCGCGTTCTAGGATTCCTTTAACTTGAAGTATTTTTGCGTTTAAATAAGCTTTTTTTTGCGCCCTTGCACTGCGTTGCCAAATAATCACATTATTATTGCCAGTGTGATCCTCCAGTGTAATAAACGTGACGCCTCCGGCAGTCCCAGGGCTTTGCTTGCACGAAACCACACCCACTACCGAGATAAAAGACTGGTGCGGCACTACTGCAATATCCTTTGCACAAGTAAATTTAGGCAATAAATTAGCTTGGCTTAACATAGCAATAGGATGATGCTTAACCGATAAGCCAGTACTCGCATAGTCTTCCACTAAATCATCAAAAATGTTCGCTTGGCGAATAGTGGAATCGCTATTCGAGGCTTGGGCTTGATTAAATAAAGGTAAATCAGGAATGTCGTTCATTAGCTGCCAGCGACTATTGAATCTGTCTTGGCCAAAACAAGTGAATGCGTTTGCGCTCGCAAGGGCTTGTAAACAAGGCTGTGGAATATTGCTATGGCGCACCTCTTGGATGCTTGTGAAGTGTTGTTTTTGCCTTGCATGCAGTAATGTATCAATAGATGATGATTTAAGGCCTTTTATTATTCGCAGGCCCAGTCTAATCGCGTAGTGAGTTGTTGTGCGGTCGGGCAATAAAGTAGCAACTAATTTATGATCGTAGTCGGAGGCGTTAACACATGCGCCCAGCACCTTGATGTTATGTCTTTTGGCGTCTTGAATAATTTGAGAAGGTGAATAAAACCCCATTGGCAGGCTGTTCATTAATCCTATGTAAAACACAGCTGGATAATAATGCTTCAACCAAGCAGACACATACGCTAGAACAGCAAAAGAAGCAGAATGAGATTCTGGAAATCCGTATTCACCAAAGCCACAAATTTGTTCGAATAAGCGCTGTGCATACTCGTGAGAATAATTGCGCTCGGTCATGCCATTAATTAGTTTTTCTCTAAATTTGTTCAGCTCTCCGTTTTTCTTCCAACTTGCCATTGCCCTTCTTAATTGGTCAGCCTCGCCACCACTAAATCCGGCGGCAACCATAGCAAGTTGTATTACTTGTTCTTGAAAAATGGGTACGCCCATAGTACGTTCTAAAACATCTTTAACAGCTTGAGAGGGATAGTTAACGGCTTCAAGTCCGTCTCGACGCTTTAAAAATGGATGAACCATGTCGCCTTGAATTGGACCAGGGCGGACAATAGCTATTTGTACTACTAAGTCGTAATAGCAAGCGGGTTTTAAGCGCGGTAGCATAGACATTTGTGCACGCGATTCAATTTGAAAAAGCCCTACAGTGTCGGCGGTGCGTATCTGTTTGTAAACTTGCGGGTCGTCGCCTAAAGCAGTAATAAAAGCGATACTGCAAGCCTGTTGGTACTCGTTTTTAAGCATGTCAAAGCACTTTCGGATAGCCGTAAGCATGCCTAGCGCTAGCACGTCGACCTTAAGTAACTTTAAGCTCTCAAGGTCGTCTTTGTCCCACTGAATTACTGTGCGATCTGGCATGGCTGCATTTTCTACCGGCACCAATTCATATAAAGGACCTTCTGATATAACAAAGCCTCCGACATGCTGTGACAAATGCCTAGGAAAACCAATCAACTCTTCAACTAAGTGCACAAATTTGTCGCCTAGTGAGGATTGGGGATCTATGCCAAGTTCGCCTAATTGCGACTGCCAACTCAATGCACGATCGCGGCGATTTACATTTTTAATGAAAAAATCGAGGTCGGTATTATTAATGCCTAGTATTTTGCCCACTTCTCTAAGCGCACTTTTAAAGCGGTAACACACTACAGTAGCAGCAAGTGCGGTTCGTTCACGCCCATATTTTGCATAAATATATTGAATAACTTCTTCACGCCGTTCGTGTTCAAAATCAACGTCTATGTCTGGGGGTTCGTTGCGTTCTTTAGATATAAAGCGTTCAAATAAAACACTAATTTGACGAGGGTCTACCGCAGTAATTTCAAGGCAATAACACACCACTGAGTTTGCTGCTGATCCACGACCCTGATACAAAATGTTGCGGCTTTTAGCAAACATAACAATGTCGTGAATAGTTAAAAAGAAATGTTCATAAGTTTGTTCCTGTATCAGTATTAGTTCTTTTTCTATTATGTCGCGAATGCTTTGACTTACACCCGAAGGAAATCTATTTTCGATACCTCTCTCTACCAGAACGCGGAGGTATTGTGTGGGTGTCATACCTTTTGCAACGACTTCGCTTGGGTAATTATAAGAGAGCTCTTTCATATCAAATACGCAGGCTCGTGCAAGTAGGCAAGCATTGTTGAGCCATTGCACTGGATATATGGATGTCAATTTACTAATGGGTCTCAAGCAAGCTTCCGCATTTGCTTGTGCTTGTCTCCCTAACTCTTTTACTTCACAGCCTAGCCGGATTGCTTGCAAACAATGCTGCAGTGCTAATCGTGAAGGGTCGTGCATTAGCGCAAAGGAACTAGCGATAATATCTAGTTCATGAACCTGACTTAATGCTTGGCAATAAATTAATGAGTCTTGTTCGTTAGCGCTCAACCATCGTTTCACACTCAAGAATAATCGTTCTTTAAAGTGTTTTTTTAGCCAAATCGCAAATTCGCGGTCGTCATTTAATGCTGCATCTGTTGCTTGGTGATTGTTTGCACCTGCTGGTAGCCATAAGCAAAAACAATGCTTAATTGAGCTTAAGTCCCATTTTGATAACTCGTATTCACCTTTCTTAGCGCGTCTACGGGCATTAGTAATAATTCGACAACATTCTTTGTATGCATTGTGACTTGGACAAATTAATACGATTTCTTGCTGCTCGAATACAAATTTGCTACCTACAATAAGCTTGATTGGTAAGTGATTATTCTTAATTTCAGTATAGGCTCTTACTACCCCTGCTACCGAGCATTCGTCGGTAATGGCAATGGCTTGATAACCCAAAAAATAGGCTTGTCGAACTAATTCTTCGGGATGCGAGGCGCCATGTAGGAATGAAAAATTAGATTGGCAAATTAACTCAGCATAACCTAGCAAAGGTGTTTTGCTATCGCATGAATTGCCCGATGAATCGTTAAATAAAGTAGCCATGTAAAAACCATTCTTTAGCGGGTGTTTTGAAAATCCAAACTTGCTGGCCGTCTTCGCTTTGTCCTATGTAGTAGTCGCGGTTAATGGGCTTGTCATCCCACCAGCCTGTTTGAATTCGTTCTGGTCCTTTAATAACGTGCACTTTCAGTTGTAAGCGTTGAGGGACAGGAAGTAATAAACCTGGCCTGTCTGCAAAAATATACATATGAGAATGTGTGTTCTTTTTTGCAAGCGCATCAATTCCAGAGCTTTTCGTAATTTCCTCAGGTCGAAAATCTTGTGTAAAATTTATGTGATTAATACTTTTAGATCCCAACTTGCTTTGTAAACGCGAAAGTAAGGTTAAGGCCCCTAGATGTGTCGATTTTTGGGCAAACATATCGTCGTTGGCAATTTCGGCTAATTCATATTTTTCACAAATCAGAGACAATGCATATACTGGTGATTCAAATTTTACCGATTCCAGTTTTAAGCTAATAATATCTAACCAATCTGAGCTTTTATAAAGTGGCCTAATACTGCTAAATTGATGCTCGTGGGGTTTATGTTCACGCTGAAAAAAGTGTATTTTTATAGATAGACAGTGCGCATTTCGCAAGCATAGAAATTCACTAAGCTTGTCTAGGCTAAGACCAATAACCGGTAACAATTTGGTGCTCAAACTAATTTCGTACAAAAGCTCCAAATAGTCATGATAATGTGGCTTTGGTTGATAAAAAGTAACTCGCGCTGCCTGTTTTCCCTGCAGTTCGTTAATAACACTCATACTAAAACGTGAAACTCTATTCGCTAACTCAGTAAGGGGAAGCTCGCATAGCTCAGCGTAGGTTTTGATACCAATACGGGCTAGTTTTTGTAAATCTTTGCTGTCAATATCTGAGAAGCTTAATGAACATTGTTCAAGGTGAAATTGGATTTTTGAACGATCATCAGACATAAGGTGCTTGTGATTCAGCGCAAGCACCTTAGCCGCTTGTACTGAATAGCTGGAAGCCGCTACAAAATGAACTTGTTGCTTGGTGAGAACCTGTTTTACAACTCGCCAGTATCCTTGCAAGCCCCCATATAAGTTAAGCATATTTTGCGCCCTTAACAAAATAGCGTTAGGTGGTGCCAGCACAATGTCGCAGGTAAATAAATATAAGCTGTTAGCAATGTTCACTATATGATTACTTTCAATCTCTGGACTATATTCATGCAGGCTAAGGTTGCTGCAGGTTAAACTTGCGCTGGCTAAACCCATATTAAAATTTAAGCCATTATCAAGTGCTGCTTGATTAAGCTGCTGCAGCGAATTGGTCGCAATATTCACAATTGCGCGCGGTAAAGGTTTCTCTCTATTAGAGTGCTCACATTGAGTATCAGCAGCTTCAATTAAATCGAGCTGTAGCCTAGGAAAGTGAAGATAAATCCACAGAGAACGAGTATCGAACTGCATTACTTAACTCCAACTTACTCTTTACCTATTTGCGTGAATAGACACGACTTTATTAACGTCGTTTATAAGAGCTTGATCTAAATGATGTTTAAATGAACTATTTGTTCTACTAGAAAAAGGTAGCGGAACCTTGACTGCCTTTTGCGCCCAGCCTACTTTCTGTTTGTTCACTTTTATTGTTAATGTGTCTGCTTGACGGCTAATGCTTAGTGAGAGAGAAAGCGGTAGATTACGCGGTAGATCACGCGGTAGATCGCTTTTTACAGAGTTTGGCAAATTTTGCTGTCCATAAGGTATATAACTATCTAACCATATACAGTAGCAATCTCCTTGTAGTGCGGCGTGTTCAATTTTGCGTACTTGAGTATGTTTAAGCTTTCGTTGCCATAAAAATATAGCCCGGCAAGCACCACTTTTAGCGCATTGTTCAGCGCTCCACAGTGCGTCATTTTGTTGAGTGGTTCGCACAACAATTAATTGCTTAAGCGCTACTTTTTGTGCAAGTAAGAACTCAGCGTTTAAATCAAAAGGAGGATTAATAAATATATTTAGTTTGTGCTCAATACTTACCGTGTGCTGATGCTGCAAAACAGATAGTATAAAACGTATTTCACCACAGCCTAAGAGACTATTTAGGTGGATCATGCCAGCGCGTGGGAAACCCCCAGTCAAGACATTATCAAGACTTTCGAAGCCTGTCTCGAGTAAGGTTTTAGCGGCCTGCTGCTTAGCGTTAGTGGCTGTCCATATCCATCGCTTATTCTGTAAATCGTGCAAAATAGGATTCATAACCAGCTTAATTTATACTGTACGGATATACAGTATAGATAGTATGGCCATATACGCAAGAGTGAAATGTGCTTCTAATGCAATGATATGTTTAATTACTTGTTTTATTTACTATTTTACAGACAATAAAAAAGAGCAGGCTTATTACAACGCTGCTCCTTTTATTGAACCGTTAACTAGTCTATAAAGGAATGGGATTACCATTAAGTGAGGCAGCGCCATCTTCCAACGTAAAGGTCGCAATGTACCCTTCGTTTTCAAGGGTTATCATGCCTTGCTGCACCAAACCACCTAGCATTCCTGCCACTTGCTGATTGATAATCTGAGTGCGCTCAGCTTCATCTAAAGCCATAAACTGTGGGTTAGCAGATAGTTGAGAAGACATAACTTGTTTTGCCACAAATTCAGCTGCAACCTTCTGCATAAGCATTTTGCTGTCAATCGAAGCGTGTTTTATCCAAAAGGCAGGATCTTCTAATGAAGCTGGCAATTCGGTCACGCCCTTAAGCTTGGTTAATATTTTGCCATCGAACTCACTACCGTTAATTTTGCCGCTTAGCTTGCTGATATTATATTCTGGGTTGAGCTGTAGTTGCGCAAGCAAATGATCTTGCATAAAGGTGTCTAAATTGCTTTTTGCAGCAGAGGGATCACTCATATTCTCCATCATATTGCTAGAAAAATCTTGATAAGCGAGCATGAACTTACCTTGAAGATTATTCAATTCAATTACTGTGTTGATGTCAGTTAAGTTTAGGCTGGGAGTGTCGATAGAAGCGAGTTTGGTGCTTACTGTCAAATTACCTATGTCTGTTTCATCGTCATAACTACTTGTTACTAATAATTCTGAGTCGACAACACGTATTTCTGTTCCTTGAGCAAGGTCGTTAATTTTCATTAAATTTATGCTAATACTAGAGTTCGAGTCATATAAACCCTGCGAAAGTATTTCGGCAATAGAGTCAGACGATTCTATATCCATAGTGAAGCCTTGAATATCGATATTAGCCACACCCTCTTCAGACAAGCTGAGGCTTTCGGCGCTGCCTGAATACGCTAAACTACTACTTGATATTTCTCCAGTTCCTAGTAAACCTGAAAACATCACAACCGCTCCCGATGCAGGACTGGTGTAGCTGATTGACGATATTTCGTCTTGATAAGTAGTGGTGCCTAATAAGCCAGTAACGCCGTTAAATTCATAAAATGGCTTATTATTGGGTAATACTAAACCTTCAAGAATAGCGGCTTCTTTAGTGACTGCGACTGTATGTAACCATCCAATAGCAAAGCCATCACTGGTTAAAATAGGACCATGATAGCCGGTAAGTATTACATCAACTGAAAAATCGGCAGGTGGCCGACCCGACAGTTCTGACATATCAGGTATTTTCAAGCCAAGCTTCACTTCGGCGTTTGTGGTAAACCAAGAACTTTCTAGGCTGGTAACAGAAGCCGTATAGTTTGGATTTTTATTAATAGCGGCAACGGTATCGACAATACCGTCTTCAAGCTGTGAGCCCACAATTTTAGGGCCGACTAACGCAACGGCGATAATAAGCACTAACACAAATAAAAGGACTTTCTTCATCTTTACTTCCTTGTTTTAAGGGTTAAAAGTAAAATTACATAGCGAACTTACTGATCGCACGAATGAGGCATAATAATACCTAAGTCTTCATTTAAACTAAAGTATTAGTTAATGAACAAAACTAATGAGCCTCCTGTTTCACTAAATGCTTAGCCAGCGTTTGCTTTATTTTGTTCAAGAATAAAGGCATTAATTTTTTCTTCTAAAATGAAAAGCGGAATCGAACCATTTTCTAATACGGCATCGTGAAAGGCCCGCAAGTCAAAGTTTTCACCTAATTCTTTTTCAGCTTTCGCGCGCAACTCTTTAATTTTGATTTCGCCAATCTTGTAAGACAAGGCTTGCGCAGGCCACGAAATATAGCGGTCTATTTCAGTGCGAACATTATGTTCAGACAAGGCTGTATTTTCGAGCATATATGCCAGTGCCTTGTCGCGACTCCAACCAAACACGTGCATTCCTGTATCTACCACAAGGCGGCAAGCACGCCACATTTCATAGCTCAAACGGCCAAAATCGTCATATGGGTCTTCATAAATACCTACTTCGAGGCCTAAAAACTCTGAGTATAAGCCCCATCCTTCGCCAAAAGCTGATATATAAGTAGAGCGGCGAACCTCTGGGAGCTCTTTCATTTCAGCGGCTAAGGAAATTTGCAAGTGATGGCCCGGCACCGCTTCATGCAGCGTCAGTGCAGGAATCGCATATAGTGGGCGTTTATCTAGCGCATAAGTGTTGACCCAATAATAACCAGGCTGATCGTCACGCTGTGGCGATAAATAACGACCGGTAGTGTATTTAGGAGCAATGCTCTCGGGTACAGGCGCTACGCCATAGGGTGTGCGGGGCAGCTTGTGAAATAGTTGCGGTAGTTTTGCATCAATTTGTTTCGATACATAAGACGCATACATTATAAGATCTTTCGGTGTTTTAGCATAAAAGCGACTATCGGTTCGTAAAAATGAAATAAATTCATTGATATTGCCCTTAAATTCGCCCTTATCACTTAAGCCATCTACAATTTTCTGCATGTCGGCGCGAATACGGGCAACTTCTGTAAGACCTATGTTATGAATCTCTTGGGCGCTTAAAGTGGTCGTTGTGAAATGTTGAATACGGTTATTATAAAAATCGATACCTTGAGGCCATGTTTTTGCCGCGATATCAGTTTTTGCTTGAGCTAGATACTCTTGCATGAAGAAGTCGTAGAAGTCGTGATATACATCGTTAGCTTGGATGATAAGGCTGCTTATTTCTGCCTTATCTGCAAGGGTAATAAGACTATTTTCTGCTTGCTCTATAGGTTTAAAGAATGGATGTTCTTGTATGTTATTAATATTGAGATCATCAATAAAGTAAGCACTAATTGTATCTTCGTAATCTTTCAGTACAACTTTGGGCTGTGTGTGTCCTACACTTAGTCCCTCTCGCATATAGCTAATATTATGAGCGAATTGTTCAGGCAATTCTTGTAGCATTTGTTTAAAGACTAAAACGTCATTAGCATTTTGCAAACGCATATCGCTAACACTTGATCCTAAACTGCTGTGAAAGCCATATTCAGAAGTAATAGGTACTCGATATTCTTTGTATTCAAAGCTAGCGATATTATTGTCGAGCCGGTATTTTTGCATCAATAGCGTAATACGTTCGCTTTCATTCAAGGCATTTTCGTCAATTTTAGAGAGCGCGTTGCGAAAAGTAATAAATTGAACGTTCCTTGCGCTTAATGCCGGTAAGCTTATGTCGGTAAATTGGCGAGACAAATCATGTGCGTTTTGGCCTTTTGACTTGGCTAAACCTGGGTACTGGCTAAGTTCGTACTGCCAAATGTTGTCGAGCAGTCTACTGAACGTTTTTGAAGTTTGATTTTGGGCTAATTGACTCTGTTCGTTAAGCTTTGCCGTATTGGCCGACATTTGCGAAGGTGCATCATGCTGCGCGCACCCTGTTAAAGTGAATATCAAGATCGACAAGGCAGGTATAGAAAACGCAAGGCGGATGTATTTCAACATGGTGTGCTCCATAGACTTATCGTTCGTTTACATTACTTGTACGACTGAACGAAACTTTGTTATTTTAATTTTTTGGGGTATAAATTGGGCTATTTATTGCCGTAACTTTACTAGCACCTACTTTATCAGAAAAAGGTGTGATTTTGGCACTACCTTGTTTTTTGACCTGATCAATCCTTATTACATTATGCATGGGAACATAGGTTCTCTCTACACTGGCAAACTCATCTTTAAGCCTTTCGTGACTAGGATCAAGCACCAGTTCGGTGTGAGTATCCCAAACAAAATCCGCTATTTCGATAAAACCAAATACTGAACTGCTCGTTAATTCTTTTACGTATAACTCGTAACGCTCTCCTGCGCTAATAAACTCTACGCGGTAAAGAGTATTTTGCTTACTCATGTGTTTACTCAACTATATTATGGGACAGATTAAAAAGTCTATATTTGCAAATTAACTCGAGTTCACGGTTATCGTTAACAATATCAAATGTAATATGCTTTAAGAAATACCAAAGTCGCGCTGCATTTATCTTGTAGTACATCATTGTAGCCTTTATCTACAGTAAACCAAACCGTCATATTGCAAACTAGCGTTTTGCTGCTTTTAAGAAGATGCTGATTCCTTTCATCGTTACTTTTAAAAAATTTGCATAGTACAGTAAAGATCAACTGTCTCTAGGTATTTTCAAATAACGATTTGATAACAATAAGTGTGTCTGAATCACCCTTTTGAATATAATTTGAAACGGCAAAGCCTTGCGCAAAACAACTTAACTTCAAGGCCAAAGATTCTATCTGGGTGTGAGATTCAAGTTCGTTATGAGCAACGGCACGCTCTAAACATCCAATAAAGATCAGTTGTAAATTGTCAAAGTAACGTCTGGCTTGACTACTAATATCGGCGTCTTCGTTGCCAAGTTCTATGCTTAAGCGAATTAGCAAACAGCCCTGTTTATCAATGAGCGTTTGATATGCATTAAAATATTCAATAATGCCTTCAGGAATATTCTCTGTACACACTAAATGCTGCTGTAGTGGTGTTAATTGTTTACTTATATAGTGCGCAAGCAAGGCATTCATAAAGCGTTGTTTATTTACGAATTCTTTATAAAAAGCACGCCGATTAAAATGACTTACCTTAATTAACTTTTCCATAGAACAACCTTTGCATCCTTGCGCTAGTACAAGCGGTATAGCAGCTTCAAATACATCTTCAAGGGCATATTTCGGCTTTTGCGACACGCTTTTCTCCGTTAAGAACCGCTTTGAACAAGTTGCTCAGCAAACAATGGCAAAATCGGCATGTCCAATAATATATAAGAAACTAGATATACAAGATATTCTAATAAACCACAACTTTTTACAAAACTTGTTTCAAGCTTAGTCTAGCGCTTACGCTTTATTCTTGCTTAAATAGGCGATGTATAATGCGTGTGTAATGTGTTCCCTTTAACCACAAGCGTAAAACCAACATATTGCTGATAGTTTGTAAGCACTAGCAGCATAAAAACCGATAAATAAAAGAGAATAATGTGAAATTGACATCTAGTGTAAAAACAACCGGGTTAATGGTAGTCGCGAGCTTAATTTTATTGGCTTGTGATGCTACTAATTCCTCGTCTACAAAAAGTGTAGATATGACAAGTGCCGGAGTAAAGCCGAATGTAGAGAATATTAAGGGGCATATGAACTTCTTAGCCCACGACTTACTTGAAGGACGCGATACAGGCTCTCGTGGACATGAAATTGCGTCATTATATATCGCCACTGAATTTCAAAAGTATGGACTAGTACCTGCTGGCGAAAATGATTCCTTTATGCAGCGCGTTGCTTTTCGTAAAGGTTTATTGGTGCAAGAGTCGCCTTCACTGGTACTAACGAAAGAAGGGGAAACGATAGATATGAGTTTTCTGGATGATTACTTAGTAGGGCCTAACTTAGCGTATGAACAAACAAATGTATCTGCGCCACTAGTATTTGTAGGCTACGGTATTGTTGCTCCGTCTTTGGATCATAATGATTATGCCAACATAGACGTTGAAGGTAAAATTGTAGTGGCGTTAAGCGGCAAGCCAGCAAGCTTCCCGAGTGAAGTAGGTTCACACGTTTCTTCGCGCAATCAAAAAAATGACTACGCGGCCAATCGCGGTGCAATTGGCTTTATTACTTTGCAAACACCTTCAGCAGAAAAGCGCAGACCGTATGACCGCTCAAAGCTTTACGTAAAGGCGCCTAGAATGGCTTGGGTAGGCAAAGACGGCACACCCGGGAATATGCGCCCTGAGCTAAAAGGTTCAGCATTTTTAAGCCTAGATGCCGCAAAATCTTTGTTTACCGATGCAGCGGTATCTCTTGAACAAATACATGCCCAGCTTGAAGCAGATGAAGTACCCAAAGCTTTTGATTTAGCCTATACGGCAAGTCTACGCTATGAAACTACCCACGAAGATATAAGCAGCCCGAATGTGATTGGTTTGCTAGAAGGAAGCGATCCTACACTCAAAGATGAATATGTAGTTTACACTGCCCATTCTGACCATTTAGGTATTTCAAAATCTGTTGAAAAGGACAAAATCAATAACGGGGCTATGGACAATGCTACGGGTACGGCAGTGCTAATGGAAACGGCTCGCATGTTTTCACAACTGTCGGTGGCACCAAAACGCTCTATTTTGTTTGTTGCCGTAACAGGGGAAGAGAAAGGTTTATTAGGCGCAGACTACTTTGTGCGTAATCCAACCCGCCCTATCGAAAGTTTAGTCGCGAATGTTAACTTAGATATGCCCTTATTAACGTATGAGTTTGCCGATGTTATTGCCTTTGGTGCAAGTCATAGCTCTATGGGTGAAAAAGTTGCCGCTGCCGTAGCAAATGCCGACATAAAGCTAACTGACGATCCTTGGCCTGAGCTAAATTTGTTTACGCGCTCTGATCATTATGCTTTTGTAAAGCAGGGAGTTCCGGCAGTATTTCTGGTAACAGGAATTGAATCTAAAACACCTGACATAGACGGCACTGAAGTATTAAATAACTTTCTTGCCACTAACTATCATCGCCCATCTGATGATATGAGCCAAGATTTTGTGTGGGCGGCGGCGCGCACGTTTGCTCAGGTTAATTTCGAAATAGGCTTAACCTTAGGCAATGATGCCCAACGACCAACGTGGAATGAAGATAGTTTCTTTGGTCAGACTTTCGGACGTAAGTAGGTAAGCTGAGTATGTAACCCTAACGCGGTTTCTTATCCCAAAATAAGGTTATACTTGTAAGAGTCGATTAAACCCCCTAAGCGTTTGACGTTTAGGGGGTTTTGTTTTGGTGACGTTGTTACATGAGTGCGGAAGTAACTTGCAACTTCAAGTTGCAAGCTACTTAATCGTAAAAAGGAGACCGAGCCTCGGTCAAACTTCTCAACTTTATAGGGCGTTGTAGCATCTGGCCACCATCTCGCCCTATTGGGACCCACGGGATGGTTCCACGCCCTTTTGCTGGGGAAAAGGAAAACAGGTCAAATGGGATAGAAATATAAAAGCCTTTGGTAAAACTACCTTCGCCGTACTCTTGCGCTGAAACATTCGTAAATGCTGCGTATGCGCCCACAATTATGCCACTGTCAAAACGTTTTGCGAAGTCGACATTTACGCCTTTGTCTTTAGCTAAAAACTGCCCGGCACTTACGGTTAGCAGCATATCTGGCAAAAAGTCGGGCTGCCAGTACATAGTTGCGTGACCAGTTAACACTTTATAATCAAAAAAAGCAGTCTCACTGTTAAAGTCACGTTGCTGTACATAATTTAGGTCTATACCAAATGATAGGCTGCTATTGACCGGGCGATATAATATTTCAGCGCCAACGCCACCAAACATGGTTTCTAGAAGTCCACCGTAAGCTTGCGCATATACATTAGGCGCAATTCGATCAAACCAATGCAAATATGCATTTTCTAAAGATACTTTTCTGCGAGTGACGTATTCTCTAACCCGTGTTCGAACGCGAGGTAACGCAGACTCTTGAGCATCCACTAGGAAGTTGAACTTGTCGAAGTTTTCAAACAAGGTAACTTTTACACCGCCTCGTACAGAAAAGTTAGCATCAAAGGCGTAACCACCGTTAACATAAGCACCACCTTGGTATAAATAGAATGCTTCGGGATTACCAAAAGTTTGAATCCAAAAGGCTTCAACGCCAAATATGAAGCCAGAAAGCTTATTAGGCTTATAGTTTTTAAGTGTTTTCTCAGAAGTATCTACGCGCTGGTAACTTGTTTTTATATCAGTTTCGAGCGCTAGATATTTGGCGGCAGTTTTAAATTCTTCAACATCAATTTCTGTGGTAACAATAGGAGTGTGTGCGACGGTATCAACTATTTTATAGGTGGTGATAGATTCAGGTAATTCAGAGGCCAAAATTCGAGCCACTCTTTGTGTTGCTTCATCATGATTTCTATATCCGAGTTGTATTCCATAGAAAGTCATCTCATCATCATCTTGATGAGTAGCGTTAAGCAAAAAGCTTCCTTCGTTTACGAGGTCTGAATATAAACGCTGACGGTTCAATTTCTCTATAGACTGTGCAGGTGTGCTGTTTACAATTGGTCTCGGGGCCCTGTCGTATTTGACTTGCTTAATGGTATGTAAGTCGAAAGTGTAAGATACGCCAAAGCCAAAGGTATTGCCGCGTTGATAGTTGATATTAAAATCCCAGTTGTCATATTTGTAGACGGCGCCAAGGTTCCACTTGCTGTCTTGCTCGAGTCTACCCGCTCTATCGCTAGCGTAGTCATTGCCGTCATACTCCAACTTTAGGATTAAACCCTCAACGGGCGTTTGATATTCAACACCGCCAAATAGTGACGTAGAGCCTTTAAAAAAATCATCAAATTCTACCTTACCACCAAGCCCGCTAATGCCGCTTGGACGTTCACAAAAAGAGTCTTTGATTTCACACAGTGGATTGGTGATATTACCGCCAGCACCCAAATAACCCGAGCCAATACCAAGATGAAAGTCGAGAGGTCCATAGCCTTTGCTAAAATTGATAAATTCACTAGCGAAAAACCCTGTTCCCCCAATATCGGTAAACCCAACCGACACATCGGGCATATAGAAACTTTCTTGTAATAGTCGAAATTTAACATCTATGCCCTTATCTTTGAGCGTTTGGTCGCCACTAAATCCTTCAAACGGGCTGTATAATCGCGTGCGTACATCGGTATAACGCACGGTCGATTCCATCCAAGGAAAAAGCTGAAGACTTACTGACCAAAAGCGATACTGATCAATATCATTATAGTTAATAGACAAAGAGCCTTCTTTCGCCATTCGAGCGGTAGGGGTTTGTAGTAAACCTGTTCCGCCTCGCACCATTTGCGAAACAGTGTTATCAGAGGCACTTTCTGAGTTTAATGTTTCGTTTGCGTAAGTACTGGCTATACATAAATTTGATAGTGAAGCAATTAAGACTAAGAAATGAAAGGCCTTCATTGATCATTTATCCTATTGACGGCTAATTCGGCAATTTGGGTATTAATAGTGCTTGGCACTTTAGAAAAGAGACTTTCTTGTAATGGCACGTAAATAGAAGAGCCCGGCATGGGCATAGTGCACAGCTCACTATTCCAATAAGCGCTTGGAAATTTTTCGGCTTTTCCTTGAGGTGAAATGAGATATACATGGCTATTGTCAGCTATATCGGCCAGTGACACATTAGATAAAATATCCTTGAGACAGGTATTATTAGGATACGGTAAATCGACGGCGCTGTTTACAGCACCAAACACATGCAACTGAGTAGGGCGTTTCGATAAAATCATTCGATACTGTCCATCTTCGAAACGTGGGTTGTCACTAAGTGAAATCCTTGCTAATTCAAAGTCGATATTAATGTTAACGCGATCGGCAACTTTCCAAGCGTTAATTTGGTTGATAAGGTTTTGATAACTGGATTTACGTGTGTTGTTACTGGCACTTTCTATCCGCAACATTTTAATTATTTGCCCGCGCAAAACTTGAGAGCGATTAGTGTTGGTTTTAAACAACTTACTTTGTGGCCAGTACCACTGCTCTTGCAAGGCAATTGGGTTAAGCGCATCGACTAAGCGAGGATTAGTGGGAAATGAATAATGGGTATTATTTAGGATAAGCTCAACTTCAGCACGACATGTTGTAGTCAATATAAAAGCTAGCATCGCGAATAAAATGAATGTTAAACGAATTATCATCTTAATCCTCCAATAATCGCATGGCTCGGCTCAGGTAAACAATTTCAATATTGTCGCTTTGGGATGAGGTTTTTTGCGACGACTTCAATAACTGCCCTGACTCCTGATGAAACCAAAAAGTGTTAGTCCATTCGTCTTTGCCATACTTGCTACTTTGATAACTTACAGATTCGGTGTATTTTGTCGTTTTCAGTTGGCGTGTTTGAATAGAAATCAGTTGGTCGGTGGAAGCTGACATTTGTGAAGATAACGCTACGCCATAATCGCCGTATTCAGTGTCAATTACTCTATTCCAAGGAACATTGCGGCGGGACTGCAAATCTTTTAATGAGTCAGTTGAAAGATTACTGACAAATATAAGGTTTTTATCTAAGCCAGAACTACGAACTAAGCGGCCGTTTTCGGTAATAAAAATAACGCCATCTTGAGATAACCACTTATATTGGTTGCTTTCGATAAATGCCAAGGCCATAGTTGCTTGGGGTCTGTCGCCATTTCTGACATAAATCAAGTCTACGGTAGCCTCTTTTACATCCTCCATTGTAAGCGTAGTGTCGTTATCACTGGCGAAATACATTTTAACATTCTGTAAGTAAGCTTGTTGCGTTGTAGAACAAGCAGAAACGACTAGAATAAAAGCTGATATCACTAAGAATGATCGCGTAAACGACTTCATGTTTTCTCGCAAAATTCATATCCAATAAAAAAAGCCGCCAATTGGCGGCTTTCGATTCAAACGATTATTTAATTTGTTGGGGCATACGTCGACGATATTGGAACTGTTATCGTAATAGTTCCAGTATTGGTGCCTGTCCCTGTACCTGTAACGGTTGTAGTTACAGAGTTGTTGATACATACACCATCTACAAGTTCGTCATCGCCATTACATGTTGGCGGCGGCGGCGGTGGAGGAGGAGGTGGCGGTGGTGGTGGT
>Ga0115567_10001595_pt1 | contig 22669 bp, 25 predicted proteins | sample COGITO_mtgs_1204_2_FD_88679 | JGI IMG/M metagenome (GOLD analysis project Ga0115567, IMG submission 88679) | Pelagic marine microbial communities from North Sea - COGITO_mtgs_120412 | ecosystem: Environmental > Aquatic > Marine > Epipelagic | place: Germany:Helgoland, sampling site Kabeltonne... | reverse complement strand
AAGTGGATGAAGCGTTGCGCCGGTTGATTCACGACGGCGCCGGTGAGCAGACCATGCTGGCGCATCTGCGTGCTAGCAGTCCGGCCATTGATGAACATGGACGGCAACGGGTGCTGGCCGGTGAAACCAGCCTGGAAGAAGTATTACGGGTAACCACATGGGCATGATTATCAACGTCCACGTGACGGCAGCTGAGGCAGCTTAGTTATGGCCTCATTCACCTATCAGGCGCTGGATGCCGACGGCAAAAGGGTCACCGGGGTTATCGAAGGTGACGGTGAACGTCATGTGCGGGCGCAGTTGCGGGCACAGAACGTCAGGCCTCTGGTCATCAGCTCCGGTAAGGCGCCGGCTTCCGCCGCGGGATTTGCCAGTCTGTTCCGGCGTCAACGTCGTCTGTCGGTAGCAGAATTGTCCCTGGTCAGCCGACAGCTGGCGTCGTTAATCCAGTCGGGTTTACCTCTGGATGAGGCGCTGCAGATCAGCGCCCGTCAAAGCCGCAATATCCGGGTCAAAACCCTGCTGTCACAGGTGCGTTCGCGGGTACTGGAAGGCCACACGCTGGCGCAGGCCATGAGCGAGCATCCGGCGGCGTTCGATCGCATGTATTGCGCCATGGTGCGTGCCGGGGAATCGGCCGGTTATCTGGGTGAGGTGATGGAGCGGCTGGCTGAGTATACCGAGACCGGTCAGCAGTCCCGGCAAAAGTTGCAAATGGCGCTTGTTTACCCGATGGCGCTACTCGGGGTCAGCGTGCTGGTGGTGAGCCTGCTTATGACCTTTGTCGTGCCGCGGCTGGTGAGCATGTTTGCCAGTTCCAGCCGGGAATTGCCGGGGCTGACGCGAGCCCTGATTGTGGTCAGTGATTTCATGGCGTCGGGCTGGGCGTTGTTGCTGTTATTCACGACAGTTGCTGCCGTCATCGGCTTTCGCTGGCGTCTGCGCGACCTTGATGCCCGCAGGCGCTGGCACCAGTTTCTGCTGCATGTCCCCTTGCTCAGCGACATGCTTCGACAAATGGACAGCGCCCGCTTTGCATCAACATTGGCCATCCTGCTCAGTAGCGGTGTGCCTTTGCTGGAGTCGGTGCGGATTGCGGCGCAGGTACTGGATAACGAAGTGATGCGTACAGCGACTGAACAACTGGCGGTACGCGTACAGGAAGGGGGCAGCTTCAGTAAAAGCATGCGGCAGGCAGACGTGTTTCCGCCTTTGCTGGTGCAGATGGCAGCTAACGGCGAAGCCAATGGCACGCTGGCCAGGCAGCTGGCCTACGCTGCTGATAATCAGGAGCGCGAGTTACAGATGCGCCTGGGTACCACCATGGCGTTGCTGGAGCCGCTGACCATCGTTCTGATGGGCGGTCTGGTAACCCTGATCATGCTGGCGGTGCTGTTGCCGATTTTTGATATTAACACACTGATCTGAACCGGCGGCGACGCCCGATGACTTGTTAACGAGGAAGTGGATATTATGCAAATGCAACAACAACCAGGGCCGGCTAAAACCAGCCAGCGAGGCTTCAGTCTGATCGAAATTCTGGACGTGCTGGTTATCATGGGTTTGCTGATCAGTATCATCGCGCCCAATGTGCTGGGTCGCGCCGATGAAGCCCGGGTACAAAAAGTGTTTGCTGATTTCAGTGCCATTGAAACGGCGCTGCGCATGTATCGGCTTGACAACTATGCCTACCCCAGCAGTGAGCAGGGACTCAATGCGCTGGTGGAGCGGCCGACGTTGGCGCCGATGCCTGCGAACTGGAAAAGCGATGGTTATCTGGAGTCGCTGCCGGTTGATCCCTGGGGTAATCCCTATCTCTACCTGAGTCCGGGCCAGAATGGTGACTACGATATTTTCACCTATGGCGCTGACGGCACTCGCGGTGGTGACGGGCAGAACCAGGATTATGGCAATTGGCAGGACGCGGAGTAAGTTTCTGGTGCGTGGCAGGGCGCAGGGTTTCAGTCTGATCGAGATGCTGGTGGTGATGGCCATTATGGGACTTATTGTCAGCGTGGTGACGTTGTCGACAGGGTCACTGTCTGCTGTCTTTGGTGACGGCAGTCGCGGTTCGCCGGAATCTGTCTCAGAAGAGTTGATGGTACTAATGGCAGCGGCTTCGTCACAGGCGATACTCAGCGGCGAGCCTGTGGCCCTGGGGTTTACCTCTTCATCGACAGCGCAAGAAGACGGTATTGCCGTTACCTGGTTGCGTTATGGCCGCACCTCGGGTGGCCTGGTTCGCAATCGTCAGGCGACCTGGCAGCCAGTGTCGGCGCACAGTGATCTGCAGGATCTGAATCTGTCACCAGGTCTTGCCAGTGATCTGATTATTGAAGGTGAAAGAGTCAATACCCAGGCACTGACAGTGGACCCTGGTATGCCAGCAGTGGTGTTCTATCCGACCGGAGAAAGCACGGCGTTTGAGTGGTCATTGTCACAGGATGAGCAGGTGGTGACGCTGAGCAACACAACAACCGGTGAAGTGGAAAGGCGGCAGCGATGACAACCGGATTAACAGCAAAAGCACAAGGCTTCACCCTGGTTGAAGTGATGGTGGCGCTGTTTGTTGTAGCGGTGGCGCTGCCTGCGCTGATGTTTCAATTGAGCACCCAGTTGACCAGCACCGGGGTGCTTGAAGAAAAGACACTGGCTTCCTGGGTGGCTCAGGATCAACTGGCTCTTTATGCGTTGCAGACGCCTGACCGGTTGCAGACCGTTGATGGTTCTCAAAGTGAACTACAGGGCGAACGTCTGTTGGCAGGGCGGCAATGGCTCTGGTTATTGTCCACGGAAGCGACACCTGTGCCGGGTATGGTAAGGCAGACGCTGAGTGTCTATCCCGATGCGATAGCGCGACAGCAACAACGTGATGCCTTCGTCGAAATAATGGTATATGCGCGCACAGCGACAGCCAGTGGAGTACGCTGACATGCCTGCACATAATAACCAACGCGGTTTTACTCTGATCGAGCTGCTGATTGCGATGGCCCTGACCGTTTTGATAGGTGCCATGTCGTACCGATTTCTGGATACAGCCATGGCTGTGTCGGAACAGGGCACAGATGTTCTGCAGCAGATCAATGAACTTGAACGTGTCTGGTTGTTGTTTTCGGCTGACCTGCAACAGGCCAGCACCCGGATGGCGGCGAAACCCGCCACCGGCGTTGATAGTCTGGCGGCTACCGATTTTCTGCCCCGCGGCCGCCCTGCCATGCTGAGTCAGGGCGGTGCGGGTCTGTTCCTGCCGGCTTTACTGCAACGGCCGGGCGCGCAGCTATGGTTCGTGCGCACCGGTTGGAGCAACCCCTTACAACAGCAGCGGTCCGGGCTGCAACGAGTGGCTTATCGGGTGGTTGACGGGGACCTGTATCGCGACTATTGGCCGGAACGCAATCAGGGGCTGACCGAGGCTCCTGCCGGCAGTCTGCGGCTGCTGCAGGGTATCGAGACTCTGCGTTTTCGGTTCCTACCGGTTAACGCAGAATCCGTTGCAGAGGCCTGGGCTAGCGAATGGCCAATAGTCATGAACAACAGCTCGGGCGCAGACACAGCAGGCGATGAGGTGCCAGCAGCGCAGGCGATGATAGAGAGGCTGCCAGCGGCCGTAGAAGTGCAATTGCAGATGAGAAATGGCACGCTGGGCACGGTCAGCCGTGTGTTTCTGTTATCGGGGGCGCCATGACACACAGACATGGAAACAGTTTAACCAGGCCGACGCGCAGTCGCGGCAGTGCCTTGATACTGGCGCTACTGGTTGCCGGCCTGGTGGCGGTGCTGGCGATGCAGTTTGGTCAGGCGTTTTTACTGCAGGCCAATCGCACTGAAAATGGACTGCTGCAGGCGCGATTTAACGCTTACCTGCAGGGTGCTGAAGCGCTGGCTGCGCAAGTACTGGCAACAGATGGTGCGGAGTCGCAACTGGATCATCTGCAGGAAGCCTGGGCCACGCAATTACCGCCATTTCCAACCGATGACGGTTGGCTGGAGGTTCAGCTGATTGATGCTCAGGGTTTGTACAATATCAACAATCTGACAGTGAAGGGCCAGTATCATGATGACCTGTCAGCGCCACCGGCACAGCGCTTCAGTGAACAGCAAAAACATTTTATACGGCTGTTACAGAGCTTCAGCGATTACCCGCTGAGTGAGGCGCAGGCGATAGAGATCACGGAAGCGATTATCGACTGGGTGGATGAAGATGATCAGCCTGCTGGCCCGGGTGGCGCCGAGTCGCTGTATTACAGCTCTGAGCCGAGAGTGCTGAATGCTGCCAACCAGGTGATTTTTGATGTCAGCGAACTGACGTTGGTGCGGCACATGACTCCTGAGTTGCTGACAAGGTTGACACCCCTGATCACTGCACTGCCGGTATCCACAGCGCTCAATATCAATACCGCGGTACCGCGGGTCATGGGCATGATCAATGCAACAAATGATCTGACCCCATTGCCAGCGGAGTCGGTGTCGGCATTGGCGCAGTATCGTGAACAGACCCTGTTTAGCGAAACCGCGGAGCTGGCAACGGCATCGGTTCTGCAGGGCATCGGCGATAAAATTGCGTTCAACGAAAACGCTGGTGGCAGTTCAGGCGACGGTTCCGGAGGTACTACTGAAGACACTACCGGAGACAGCAAGGTCGCGCAGAACCGGCCCTACGGTGTCGCCAGTGAGTACTTTATTGTCCATGCCAGTGCAACCATCGGCGAACGGTCGCGATACATGATGGCCTTGTTGTTTCGTGACGAGAATGGCGTGCGAACGCTATCCAGAAATTTTGCTTTATAGCTTAACAGGAATACACGATGACTGATTTATGGGTCAGACAGATCAGTGGCGATACAGAACAACCGCACTACCGTTGGTTTGTCAGTCAATCCGGTGAGCAGGGTAGCGGTGAGCTATCAGTGATGGCAGCCCGCTGGCCGGAGGCAACTTTGACGCTGCTGATTTCTGGTGCTGACTGCCCCAGTCGACGCATTAAATTCAAATCCCAGGAAAAAAGGCATTTGGCCCGTCTTGTCCCGTATGAGCTGGAATCCGATCTGGCGCAGGATGTGGCAGGGCTGCATGTTGCGCTGGGATCGCCAATACAGGGCGGAAGCAGCGAGAACCAACCGAACGCTGGCACCACTGCCGAGTCTGATGGAGACGAACCGGCGCTGGTGGCATCGTATATCGACAAACGTGAACTGGCTGACCGGATCCGGGTGCTGGAAGCGATCGGTTTTGATGTCAGGCATTGTTACGCTGAACCCTTGTTGCTGCCAGCCTCTGTCGACAGTTGGGTGCTGCGACTGACAGGCGGTCAGGTGGATGTAGCCTGGGGAACCGGCGCTGCCGCCAGTGTCGACCTGTCGATGCTGGGCATATTGCTGGACGCCATGCTGCATTCACCTGCAGCGGCCTCCGTGACGCCACCGAGAGAGCTGCAATTACAGGCTGTGACACAACCTGAACTGGATGTTCTCGCCGCCCAGGTAAACGCCAGTGCTCTGGTGCAGAGCTGGCAACCCGAGGTCGCCAGTGCCTTGTTGTCAGGGGCCTGGCACGGGATATGCCACACCGGCGCGGGCAGCCACAACAATAAAGTATCGTCAACGATTCCGGATCTGCGGCAGGGAGAGTTTGCCCGGCCGGTACGCTGGCAGAAAGCCTGGCGTCCGGCGCGCCTGCCACTCATCGCTGCATGCTTCGCCGCTGTCACCTTTGCTTTCGTGGCAGTACTGGAAATACAGTTCAATAATCAGCGTTTTCGATCGCTGCAGCAGGACATCGAGTCGGCCTATCGTGAGGTCGTGCCGGCAGGCGTGCTGGTGGATGCCGAACAGCAGTTGAGCTCACAGTTGCGGCAGTTGCGCGGCGACGCCAGCGGCGGCAGTGTGTTGGGTCTGCTTGACCAACTGACACCACAACTGGTGCGGAGTTCGCAGATCAGTATAAACCGACTGAGTTATAACGGCAGCAGCTCGGCGACCGGTCTGGGTGAGCTGCAACTCAGTCTGGAGGCCGCCAGCAACACCGATATCCTGCAATTCAGTGAACAGCTCAATAACGCGGGCCTGCAGGCCCGCGCCCAGAACATGACTCAGTCAGGGAGCCGGCAGCAGGCCAGCCTGATGATTACGGAGACGGTACCATGAGGGACTATAGCGATGAGGGGCAGCAGCAATGAGGATTAAGAGCTGGTTGCTGCAGAAAACTCCCAGAGAACAACTGATACTGCTTGCCGGGCTCGCCGTGGTGCTGATGGTTCTGGTCTGGCAGCTGGCATGGCAACCCATGTTGCAGGCAAGGACATTGTCGGCGCAACGTGTGAGCAATGCTGAACAGTCGCTGCTCGCAGTGCGATCGCTGTCGCAGGAACTTGCCGCTGCGCGTGCAGCGGCAGGCTCGCAAACCAGCGGTACTGGCAATCTGGCGCAATCCCTGGATGAGTCGGCGTCAGCGCTGGGGCTGCGCATCGCCTCGCTGGAGCCGGCAGCGGATAATTCATCGGTCGCGGTGCGACTCAATGACGTCGGCATGGCGTCTGTACTGACCTGGCTGAATGGCATTGAAAGCAGCGGCTCGATGAGCATTGACTCACTGACGTTGTCTCCGGTCACGACACCGGGCAATGTCAGCGTCAGCCTGCGACTGCGCGGACGCTGAGCCATGGTCAGGTGGAAAAAAACCAGGATGACTCTGCTGGTATTGGTGCTCACTCTGGTCTGGATCGTTGTGTTGGCGCCTGCCACGCTGGTAATCAGATTCCTGCCCATGAACAGCCCGCTGGTGCTGCAGGGGCTGTCCGGTTCGCTCTGGTCCGGCGCGGCGACACAGGCGACATTGGCACCGGCCGGTCAGGCTCTGCTGCACGGTCGGCTGACATGGCGGATCAGGCCGCTGTCAGTGCTGCAGCTGTCTCCCTGCGTCGAACTCGGCTTTGACGGTAGCGGCGTGTCATCCAGGCGCTCGCCAGAACAGCCAGCGACCGTGGCGGGCGTTGCCTGCCTGTCTGTGGCAGGCGAGGTCGGCTTGCGTGACCTGAGCTTTGATCTGCCAGCGGGGATCTTTCTGCGCTCTGCCGACGTGACACTGGGTGGCGATATTTCCGGTCAACTGACAAACCTGACATGGCAGGGCGGAAAGTTGCAGGCGTTAAGCGGACGAGGTCTCTGGAGTGATGCCAGAATTCTGTCTGACGAGCTCAATCTGTCCCTGCAAACGCTGCCATTCACTGTTGGTCGCGAAAGTGACAACAGTCTGACGGTGGCGCTAGACAATGGTGATCTGCTGGCGCAACAGACGGATACTCCCTTACATGTTGCCATGCGTTCGACAGTATCTCTCAACGGCAGCTTTCATACCCGGGCGCAATTGGCCCTGCAGTCACAAGCACCGGATTCAGTTGTTGAACTGCTGGACATCATCGCCGAGCCGCAGGGCGGGGGGCTCTATACGCTGGAAGTGCGCAGCCAGCCCTGAGTCAGAGGTCATGGTTGAACGTTTTAAAGGCAGGCGCGGATTTGAATGCCGGCTTCGTTCAGGCGGTTGTGCAGCGTTCTGGCAAACTTCAACGCTTGCGGCGTGTCACCGTGGATGCAGAGCGTATCAGCAGAAATCGTGATCTGAGAACCATCGTTGGCCATCACGCGTTGCCCGGTGATGATGCTCAACGCCTGTTGCATGGCCTGTTCGGTATCTTCGATGACGGCGCCCGTTTGCGCGCGTGGCACCAGGTTACCGTCAGCCTGGTAGGCGCGATCAACAAAAGCCTCGGCGCAGACGTCCAGCCCGGCCTCTCGACCGGCGTCAAGCAATTGGCTGCCGGCCAGCCCGACAAGTGTTAACGAATCATCGAATGATCGAATGATGTCAGCGATCTGTCTGGCCAGGGTCAGGTCCCGGGCGGCCTGGTTGTAGAGCGCGCCGTGGGGTTTAACAAAACGGATGGCGACCGAGACTTCACTGGCCAGGTTCTGTAGCGACGTTAATTGCTCCAGCAATGACAGTTGTAATTGTTTTGCCGTCATGGCCATGACCTTGCGGCCCATGTTGTTGCGATCCGGATAGGAGGGGTGGGCGCCGATGCGAACGCCGTACTGCTTTGCGGTCAGCAAGGCGGCACGGATGTCGGTAGCGCTGCCAGCATGGGCGCCGCAGCTGATATTGGCTGATGAGACCAGCGTCAGCAGCTGCTGGTCAAAGTCGCCGCCTTCGCCAAGGTCGGCGTTCAGGTCAATCTGCATTTCAGATGTCATTGAAGGCCCGCTTCCGGCAAACGACGCTCAAGGCTGTCTTCATAAACTATGCTCAAGGCTGTGCCCGCCAACGACGCTCAAGGCTTTCTCCGAAAAAGACGCTCAAGGCTGTCTCCAGCCAAGCCATAGTTCCAGTTGTTTCAGTTTCAGTGACTGTGTCGCCGCCAGTGCCAGCGCTTCGTCAATGCTAATCTGCATGAAGTTGATAACCGTGCCGGGAGACAGGTAGGCCAGCTGCCAGAGATCGGCCGCGATCACGCTGCCCAACTGCGGATAACCGCCTGTGGTCTGGCCGTCGTTGCCCAGAATGATGGGCTGTCCATCAGGCGGCACCTGAATCGCACCAGGCAACACGCCGCTTGAATGTCGGTCTATATTCTGTTGCAGCTTCAGGCTCTCGCCATTCAGCCGCAGGCCCATGCGATTACTAAGAGGCGTCACTTGCCACTCGGTGTGCCAGAACGCAGACTGGCTGCGATCGGTAAACGCATCGTACTCCGGACCCGGTACAGTCCGCAACGTCATGCTGGCTTCAGCCTGCCTGATACCATGCGACTTGGCACCCTGGCTGGATTGTCGTGCCGAAGCAGCGACCGGTAACATGTCGCCAGCGCGCAGGGTCCGGCCCTGATAACCACCGAAACCGTTGTTCAGATCTGTGCTGCGCGAGCCCATGACCAATGGCACGTCGATGCCACCGGCGACAGCAAGACAGCTACGCTGGCCCGGCTCGGCTGCTGCCTGGCAATGGATGCGGTGGCTGGCAGGGATATCGTGAATGAAACCGGGGGTAAGGTATTTGACAACCTCATGCTTGCCATCCGGCGTCATCAGGCGCGCCCGCATGTCTGCCCCCATCAGCACGATCTGGATGTCCTGATGGGCTTTGAGCCAGGTCGGGCCAAAACTCACTTCGAGCCCGGCCGCGTCAGCTGAGTTGCCCAGCAACAGATTGGCTGCCATCAGCGCCGGCGTATCCATCATGCCTGTCAGTGGCACGCCCAGGTGGCGCAGCCCGGGTCGACCGGTATCCTGCACCGTCAGTAGCGGTGATGCCCGCAATACTTCCATCATGACAGTGTCTCCACGGCAACAAAGCGAAGTCGGTCTCCGGGTCTGAGCAGGCATGGAGGGCTTGCCAGCGGGTCAAACAGCCGGCTTCGGGTCTGGCCTATGATGTGCCAGCCACCCGGCGTGGCAGAGGGGTAAATACCTGTATAAAGCCCGCCAATGGCAACAGAGCCCGCGGGGATACGGGCCGCTGGCGTTTTCTTGCGGGCAATGGCAAGACTCGGGTCCAGTCCGCCAAGATAGGCGAAACCCGCCATGAAACCCAGACACTGAACCAGGTATTCGGGGGCGCAGTGGCGGTCAATGATGTCGTTCACGTCCAGGCCTGTATGACGTGACAGTTGTGGTAGATCGGGTCCGCCTTTGCCGCCATAACAGACCGGAATTTCAATCAGGGCAGGTGTTTCCCGGGTCTGCTCAAGGTCCAGCCATAACGCTTCCGCCTGCTGCAGCACCTGCTCGGCGATCACCTCGCGTTGCATGACCAGCAGCAGATTGCCTGGGCCCGGGACGACTTCCAGCAGCATTTGAGCACTTCCCGGAGCACCGCGCAGCGCCTGGGCCAGCTGACAGATTCGAATCTGCAGGGACTGGTCCGGCTGCGCTGCCTCGCCGGCTTGTCCGGGGGCGCCAAAGCTCAATAGAATTGCGCTCTCGTTGACATAACTTATGCTGGGTTCTGGTATGCTCATAGGGTCACTCTAATCCAGCTTCAGGGGTAATCACAAATGACAAATGAGAAATTTTCACCGGTTGTCAGAATTTTTGTTGTCCTGCTTGTCAGCGTCATGGCGCTGGTCTCTCTATCGGTCTCTTCATCCGTCTATGCACAGCAGTCACTTCTGCCAGCGGGGCAGACCCTGGTCACACTGTCGGTAACTGAACGCGTCAGTGTGGAACAGGATCTTGTTATCGCCAGTTTACGGATCGAGGTTGAAGATGCTGATGCGACGGTGGTCCAGAATCGTATCAATACCGACATGGCAGAGGCGCTGGAACAGGCCCGTGGTGTCGATACGGTCAGTCAGAGCACAGGCTACTACAATGTTTATCAATACGAGCGGCAACCGGAAGGTGGGCGGGCGCAAACGCTGTGGCGCGGATCACAGAGCCTGACGCTGGAAAGCAGGGACGCGCAGGCGTTACTGGCACTGGCCGGCGAACTGCAGGCCATGGGCTTTGTCATGAATCAGGTGTCTTACCAGTTGAGCACAGAGCGTGCCGATGAGGTCAGGGACTCACTGATGGAGGCCGCCATCGTCCGTGCGACAGAGAAAGCGGAGCGCGCCGCAGCTGCTCTCGGCAAGTCGCGTGTCGACATAGCGGTACTGGAGGTGGATACGTCGTCCGGCGCTTCTCAACCGAGAATGATGCGTGCGATGGCGGATACCGGCAGCAGGGAAATGACGCCACCGAGTGCGGAAGCGGGTGAGACCGAGGTGACGCTGACAGTGCGTGTTGAGGCCGTGGCACAATAAAGCAGTAAACCACGCTGACCGAACGGGTGCTCTTCCGTGCTTGCGCTGGGGTCTGTGGCTGTTTATGCTCATGTCGGTGACAGACCATGCCATAACAAACAGAATAACAGGAATAAAGTTTATGCGTATTAAGACCCGGGTTCACACGCCCGCCCGCCGCTTTTTTGTTAACCGTGCCTTGTTTGGCCTGATTGCTGCTGGTTTGCTGGCCGCCTGTTCGGGAGAGCAGGACGCCGCTGTGTCTTCTCCCACCATGACAGACCGGGAGATGACAGCCGGCAGTGAGGCCAGTCGCACGTTTCAGCCGGTTGATCGCGCCCGTGTCGTCAACGCTGCCGGTAACAACAGTGATTGGCTGACGCATGGTCGCACTTACGCAGAAGATCGCAACAGTCCGTTATCACAGATCAATCGCGACACGGTAACAGACCTGGGTATGGCCTGGGATTTTGAACTGGATACCGACCGTGGCCAGGAGGCAACGCCTCTTGTTATTGACGGCGTAATTTACCTGACGTCGGCCTGGAGCAAGGCGTTTGCTCTGGATGCACGCACCGGCGAAGAACTGTGGCGCTACGACCCGGAAGTGCCTCGCGAGTACGCGGTTAATGCCTGTTGTGACGTGGTCAACCGGGGCATGGCAGCCTGGGGTGACAACGTCTATTTCGGTGCGCTTGATGGCCGCCTGATCGCCCTGGACCGGGAAACCGGTGATGTTGCCTGGTCAACCGTCACTGCAGACCCGGAACAGCGTTACACCATTACCGGCGCTCCGCGCATTGTTGATGGCAAGGTCATCATCGGCAATGGTGGCGGCGAGCTGGGCGTGCGCGGTTATGTTTCGGCTTATGATGCTGAAACCGGGGATCAGGTTTGGCGTTTTTATACCGTGCCAGGTAACCCCGCAAACGGTTTTGAGAATGATGCCATGGCCATGGCTGCGGAAACCTGGGCTGGTGAATGGTGGCAGATTGGTGGCGGCGGCACGGCCTGGGATTCCATGGCCTATGACCCGGAGCTGGACCTGCTCTACATTGGTGTCGGTAACGGCAGCCCGTGGAACCATGAAATCCGCTCCGACGGTCAGGGTGATAACCTGTTCCTGTCGTCCATCGTGGCGTTGCGCCCTGATACCGGTGAGTACGTCTGGCATTTTCAGACCACGCCAGCCGAATCCTGGGATTACACGGCAACCCAGCACATGATTCTGGCTGACCTGGAGATAGACGGTCAGATGCGCGAAGTCATCATGCAGGCTCCCAAAAATGGTTTCTTTTATGTGATTGATCGCGCCACCGGCGAGTTCATCTCCGGTGAGAACTACGTTGAAATCAACTGGGCCAGCGGCCTGGATGCCGTCACCGGCCGTCCCATCGAAGCCGAAGTGGTACGTTATCAGCGCGACCCGGCGGTTGTTATTCCCGGCCCGCTGGGTGGTCACAACTGGTACCCGATGTCTTTCGACGCCGACACCGGCCTGGTTTACATCCCGACCCAGAACACCTCATATGTTTACTCCAATCCGGCCGAATTTGTTGAACAGTCAGTTGGTTGGAATCTTGGGCAGGATGCGGCACCAGGCGAACCAGTCAATCCTGAAGAAGCCGAACGGGTACTGCAGATGTCACCGTCGGCCCTGCTGGCATGGGACCCTGTGGAGCAGCGTGAGGTGTGGCGCGTGAATTATCCGGTGTATGGCAACAGTGGGTTGTTATCAACCGGTGGCGGTCTGGTATTCCAGGGCTCGGCAGATGGCTTTTTCCACGCATATACCACCGATACCGGTGAACATCTGTGGTCGCATGAAGTCGGGGATGCCATCCTGGGCGGACCGGTCACCTATGAGCTGGACGGGGAACAGTACGTGCTTGCACTGGCGGGTCAGGGCGGTGCCATACCGTTGACCATGGGGCGTCTGTCAGGCAATTATCCACGTGAGCGAAATGGTCGCTTGATGGCATTCAAGTTGGGTGCTGACATGCAAAGCCCGACAGTAGCGATTACGCCGCTCGAACCACTGGACGTGTCCGCTGCCAGTAGTGAAGGCGATGCCGATTATGGCGCTATCATGTATAACGCCTACTGTTCTGTGTGTCATGGCCCGTTTGGCATGACATCGGGCCCGATTCCTGATCTGCGCTATACTCCAATGTTGTTGACCGAAGCAGGCTTCGCCAGCATCGTACTCGAAGGCAGTCTGGTAGACCGCGGTATGCCAGGGTTTGCTGCTGACATTGGGCCGGCAGAGGCCGAAGGCATTCGCGCTTACCTGCTGGAACTGGCGGCGTCGGTGGCAAACTGAGAGAACAGGCGCGCGAGGTAGTGTCCGGTATGGGATGCTGTTGAGCGCGCCACGTCTTCCGGCGTGCCCTCGGCGACTATCTGGCCGCCACCGTTGCCTCCCTCGGGCCCAAGATCGACAATCCAGTCAGCAGTCTTGATGACGTCCAGATTGTGTTCAATGACCACAATGGTGTTGCCCTGGTCGCGCAGCTTGTGCAGCACGGCCAGTAGCTGACGTATATCCTCAAAATGCAGGCCGGTGGTGGGCTCGTCCAGAATGTACAGCGTCTGGCCGGTATCGCGCTTGGACAATTCCTTGGCCAGTTTTACACGTTGGGCTTCGCCGCCTGACAGTGTTGTCGCAGCCTGGCCCAGGCAGATGTAGGATAGCCCCACATCCATCAACGTCTGCAGTTTGCGGGCAATCGCGGGCACCGGGTCAAAGAATTCCCGGGCGTCTTCAATGGTCATGCCCAGCACTTCACTGATGTTCTTGCCTTTATATTTCACTTCCAGGGTTTCGCGGTTGTAACGTTTGCCGTGACAGATGTCGCAGGACACGTAGACATCGGGCAGGAAGTGCATTTCTACTTTGACCATGCCGTCACCCTGACAGGCTTCGCATCGACCGCCCTTGACATTGAAACTGAAACGGCCCGGATTGTAGCCCCGGGTCCGGGCTTCCTGAGTGCCAGCAAACAGCTCTCGCACCGGCGTGAAAATGCCGGTATAGGTAGCCGGGTTGGATCGGGGTGTTCGCCCAATCGGACTCTGGACGATGTCGACAACCTTGTCCATCAGCTCCAGGCCTTCGATACTTGCGTGCGGCGCCGCTTCCAGTGTGGTGGCACCATTAAGCCGGGTCGCCGCCACCGGATACAGCGTGTTGTTGATCAATGTCGACTTGCCGGACCCGGAAACCCCGGTGATGCAGGTGAACAGGCCCAGTGGTATTTTTAAAGTTACGTTCTGTAAGTTGTTGCCGCTGGCATCTGTCAGGGTCAGCATTTTTTTGCCGTCAGGTTTATTTCGCTCAGTCGGTATTTCGATGCGGCGCTTGCCTGACAGATACTGGCCTGTCAGTGAATTTTCGGCGGCGACAATATCGACGACCTGGCCTTGTGCCACAATCCGGCCACCGTGCACACCCGCACCGGGACCAATATCAATGACGTGATCGGCGCTGCGGATGGCGTCCTCATCATGCTCAACCACAATCACGGTATTGCCAATGTCGCGCAAATGAAACAGCGTCGACAGCAGGCGATCATTGTCGCGTTGATGCAGGCCAATCGAGGGTTCATCCAGAATATACATGACCCCAACCAGGCCGGCACCAATCTGACTGGCCAGCCGAATCCGCTGCGCCTCTCCACCGGAAAGGGTGTCGGCGCTGCGGCTCAGCGTAAGATAGTTCAACCCAACATCAATCAGAAACTGCAGGCGCTGTTCCAGTTCACGCAGGATTTTGTCAGCAATGGCTGCGCGCGAACCCTGCAATTCAAGATCATGGAAATAGTCAAACGCCTGCACAATGGTCATGCAAGTGATGTCAGGCAGCGTGGTGCCTTCGATATAGACATGACGGGCATCACTGCACAGCCGGGTGCCTTCGCAATCGGGGCAGGCGTGTGAACTGAGGTATTTCGCCAGGTCGTCGCGTACCGTCTGTGATTCGGTTTCGCGGTAGCGTCGTTCCATATTGGGCAGAATGCCTTCAAAGGCATGGCGTCGGACCGTGCTGTCGCCGCGGTCGTTCATGAAACGGAAATCGATGTCTTCGCCATCGCTGCCGTGCAGGACAATAGTCTGCTGGCGCTTGCTCAACTCTTCAAACGGGGTGTCTACTGCAAACCCGTAATGTGCCGCCAGCGAGTTGAGCATCTGGAAGTAGTAAAAATTGCGTCTGTCCCAGCCGCGAATGGCGCCTTCGGCCAGCGACAGCGAGGTATCAGTCATGATGCGTTGGGCATCAAAGAACTGTTTTACCCCCAGTCCATCGCAGCTGTTGCAGGCACCGGCGGGGTTGTTGAAGGAGAACATGCGCGGTTCCAGCTCGGTGATGCTGTGGCCGCACACCGGGCAGGCAAAGCGAGAGGAAAAGGTCAGCTCTTCCTGTGCTGCGTCCTCATCCATGAACGCTATGCTGACCAGGCCATCGGTCAGTTGCAGTGCGGTCTCCAGGCTTTCTGCCAGCCGCGTCTGAATATCCGCACGCACCTTGAGGCGGTCGATAACGGCATCAATCCTGTGTTTCTTGTTCTTCTCCATTGTCGGAGGGTAGTCCAGTTCAGTAACCGTGCCATCCACGCGTGCGCGGATAAAACCGCCGCCGAGCAGCTCCTTGAACACGTGAAGATGCTCGCCTTTGCGATCACGCACCACTGGCGCCAGAATCATGATTTTGCTGCCCTCTGGCAACGCCAGAATCTGGTCGACCATCTGACTGACGGTCTGTGCCTGCAGTTTCTTGTGATGCGTGGGGCAGAAAGGCTCCCCGGCACGGGCAAACAGCAGGCGCAAGTAGTCGTAAATTTCGGTGATGGTGCCGACAGTGGAGCGCGGGTTGTGGGAGGTTGATTTCTGTTCGATGGAAATGGCGGGGGAGAGCCCTTCGATGTGGTCGATGTCGGGTTTATCCATCATCGACAGGAACTGACGCGCGTAGGTCGACAGTGATTCGACATAGCGCCGCTGACCTTCCGCGTACAGTGTGTCAAATGCCAGTGATGATTTACCGGACCCTGACAGGCCGGTGATGACCACCAGCCTGTTGCGAGGGATGGTCAGATTCACATTCTTCAAGTTATGGGTTCTGGCACCCCGGATCGTGATCTTGTCCATGTCTTTCCCGCATTTCCCCGCGCCATTGGCGCAACAACAAAACAGGCAATTATGGGCAATATTGGATCATATCGCAAAGCGGATTATGCTTTGTCAGCATTTTGTTGCGATGTCGGCGAAAACGCCGGATTCATGCTATGCTTCAGACACAAGCTCAGTACAACCGGACAGGAGGACAGCACAAGGTGGCAAGTCGCGGCGTAAACAAAGTGATATTGGTAGGCAATGTAGGCAAGGATCCGGAAACCCGCTATTTGCCCAGCGGTGGCGCGGTCACCAATGTGGCGCTGGCCACCAGCGACACCTGGAAGGACAAGAACACCGGGCAGCCGCAGGAAAAGACAGAATGGCACCGTATAGTGTTCTTCAACCGTCTGGCTGAAATCGTTAATGAATATGTGCGCAAGGGCAGCAAGCTTTATATTGAGGGCCGATTGCAGACCCGCAGCTGGGAGCAGGACGGTATTACCCGCTACGCCACTGAAATTGTTGCCAATGAGATGCAGATGCTCGATTCGCGCGGCGGCGCCAGCCAGAATGACCAGTTTGGTCAGGACAGCCGCCAGGAGCCGCAATCCAGCTACGGTGGCTCATCATCAGGTGGTAATGCAGGGCCGGCCCGAGGCGGGCAGCCGCAGCAACCGGCCGGCAACAATCCGTCGCGGCCGGCAGATTTTGATAACTTTGATGACGACATACCGTTCTGACAGGCGGGCCGGAGCAGACACCGCAGGTGAAGCTATTAATTATTGGTGCCGACAGTGGTGTCGGCGTGGAACTAGGCAAACTTCTGGATGAGCGCCAGATCAACTGGGTAGCGCCGGACTCCGCTGCCATGCTGGCAAAAGATCCGCTCAGTGTGGCCAAGGTGATTACCCAGGCAGCGCCGGACCAGGTGATTAACCTGGCCGCTTTTGCTGCCGGCAGTCAACATGCGGTGGTCGAAGCCGAGAGTCACAAAGATCAGTGTGAGCTGATCAATGTGAAGCAGGCAGAGCTGGTCGCTCAGGTGTGTGACCACCTGCATATCCCGATGATCCACCTGTCAACGGCGCATGTGTTTGGTGGCGACAAAAAGCTGGCCTACAATGAGCAGGATCTGCCCAAGCCCCTGGGCACGTATGGGCAAACCGCGCTCGCGGCCGAACAGGCCATCGCGTCTACCATCAAGCAGCACATTATTGTCCGTGCCGGCTGGCTGTTCGGCCGCAATCAGGATGAAGTGCTGCGGCATTGGCTGGAAGAGTTGAAGAAAGGCGATGGCAGTGTCACTGTCAATCGCCGCAAATTTGCGCCGACCCCGATAGAAGACCTGGCCAGGGTTCTGCTGGCAGTATGCCAACAGGTTGACTGTAATGCCGACGTCTGGGGTATCTATCACTATGCTGCGCTTGAGCCGCTGCGAGAAAGCGAGTTTGTCCAGCAACTGGTAAAATTTGCCGCTCAGCATGACGAAGCGGTGTATCGGCTGCTGGATCACCTTACGATCAATCTTAGCCGGTCAGAGCCCCCCCAGATTGCCAATGCCACCTTGGCGACCAAAAAGATTTTCGAGACCTTTGGTATCAAGCCGCGGCCCTGGCACGGCAGCCTGCAGCGATTGGTAAAGTCCTGGTACAAGGCGCGTGGTGATGCCTGAGTCAGCAGCCAGTGCACTCATGCCCATCGATGTAGCGCTGACGCAGTTACTGCATGACGCCAGGCAGAGAATTGCCGGTGAGACCGTTGCCCTGTCGCAGGCTGACGGACGCATCGCGCTCGATGCGGTATCGGCAGCCTGCGATGTGCCACCCTGGAATAACAGTGCGATGGACGGGTATGCCGTTGACAGCGCCTGTCTCGAACCTGAAGTGCCTTTATTTGTCAGTCAGCGAGTACCGGCGGGCATGGCGCCAGACAAGCTGCGCGCGGGCACGGTCGCTCGTATCTTCACCGGAGCACCCATGCCCGAGGGCGCTGACGCGGTTGTGATGCAGGAGAACTGCGAGCGTGACGGCAAAAATATCAAGGTCATCAAACCGGTAATCGCGGGAGAAAATGTACGGAACAGAGGCGCTGATGTGCAACAGGGCAGCGTATTGCTGCCAGCCGGGCATCGTCTGCGACCACAGGACATTGGTCTGCTGGCTGCCACCGGGCAGGCCACAGTCGTTGTCGGCCGGCGTCCCCGGGTTGTGCTGATGGCGACTGGCGATGAACTGGTGGAACCAGGTTCGGCGCTGCGTCCGGGACAAATTTATAACAGTAACGTCTATACTCTGGCAGCGTTGCTGCGAGTGCTCGGCATCGAGCCATTGATTGTCGGCCGACTACCGGATTCACTGGCGGAGACAGAGGCAGCACTGCGCAGCGCAGCAGCCCAGGCTGACTGCATCATCACCAGTGGTGGGGTGTCTGCCGGTGAGGAGGACCATGTGCGGACTGCGTTGCAACGCTGTGGTCAGCTGGCGATCTGGAAACTGGCGTTGAAGCCAGGCAAACCTTTTGCCTATGGCAAGATCAACAACGCCGTACTGTTTGGTCTGCCGGGTAACCCGGTGTCGGCATTTGTCACGTTTCTGTTGCTGGTACGACCTGCGTTGCTGGCGATGATGGGCGCGTCACACTGCAGCCTGCCAGAGCGTCATGAAAAGGCCGGCTTCGCATTGCCCGAGTCAGGAGAGCGGCAGGCGTATTTGCGGGCATGTTTGCACACCGGGGACGGGGACAGGCACCTGCAGTTGCTACCTGATCAGAGCTCGGGTGTGTTGAGCTCGGTTTCCCGGGCTGACGGGCTGGCAATCATACCGGCATTCACGTCGGTTGCCCCTGGCGATCAGTTGAGATTCCTGTCCTTTAGTGACATAGTTTGAATAGATGATTTATTGCACGGCCCCTGTGAGCAACGGTTAAATGAAAATCCGCGAACGCTTTGATGTCAGGTTTATTTTGACCGCCATGCGCCTGTTAACGACGGCGAGCCTGACGCTGGTCCTCGTTAGCTGTGAGTTGGCTCCGCCAGAACGCGAGACCGGCGCCACCGTCGTAGCGGAGTCAGAAACACCAGAAACCATTTCGATTGCCGAGCAGCTCGCTGCCGAAGCCGAGCGCGAAGACGCTGAGCGGCAACGCCGTTATATTGCCGATATTCTTTATGATGGCATGCGGGCATTACGCACTGACAGGCTGATGACACCGGCTGAAGACAGTGCCTATCATTATTTCAGTCGCGTGCTGGCATTTGAACCTGACAATACGGTCGCCCGTGACGGTATGCGCGATATTGCCCTGCGTTACGTTCAACTGGCAGACACCGCGTCCCGACAGGGTCAGTTCGACAATGCCGAAACCTTCCTGCGGCGCGCCAACAGTGTTGATCCCGAACTGCCTGCCATTGCTGCTGCCCGGCAAACGCTGGCGGCGGCTCGGGCCCAGACACACAGTGTGCACAGGCTAAACAACCGTGAACTGTCGCAGAGACAGCCCGCGGTTGTGCAGCAGCTGGAAGAAATTGCCAGACTGGTGGCCGCGAACAATACCTTTGTTCTCATCACCGCCCCCAATGATGAGCTGGGCAGATGGATCTATGCGCAGCTGCAGACGTCGATGGCACAGGCGCGCCTGCGGGCCGATATCGAAATTGGCGAGCAGGCCTCTGTTCGCCTGGTGTTGCCGCGGTCTTCATGACAGAAAACTGTTGATGAAAAACCTGATCAGGCTTCATCAATCTGACATATTAAACCGTTAAAGTACTCACTATCGGCAGCAAGCGAGGGTCGAGTGACAGGGTAATGACTCTTCGTGGAAGGTGAGTGATTAGCAACGTCAGTTCTTTACCGATTGTAAGTAGTGGTTTTCTTCATATTAGACCGGAATGCGCTGTACTACGGCATTCCGGCTTTTTTTTGCCCGTGCTTTTTGTTCTTGTTAGGAGCCGTTCCTACTTCAGGCGCTTCCTGGTGCGATCAGGCCGGAATATGATCATGAGGTCGCACCCAGTTTTCTGATGCCGGCCAGAATCTGGCGGCAGGTAATCTGTCCGACCAGTTGATTGTTGTCCGACACAACGGGCCTGCGGCGCTGTCCTTTTGCCAGCATGTCGGTGGCGACGTTGATGATATCGTCGCTGATGCGAGCTGAATTGATATTCTCCGAGACCATGTGTTCCCGTACCAGTCCCACAGTGCCCTGACTGTAGGTGGCATCCAGAATGCCGCGAAGGCAGTCCAGCTCTGACAAGATGCCTAGCAGAAAGCCGTCTTCACTGATGACACACAACCCCGACACCCGGCTCGCGGTGATCCGGTCTACAGCCTCCAGCAAGGAAGCCTCGGGCGATATGGTTACCGGTTTTTCCAGCATGTAATCTTTAAGGTCGACGGAACGCAGCATGATTTGTTCTCTTTATGCTCTGTAAATATCTTTGTTATTTTTGATGAAGCGTTTCGCAAAGTGTGGTCAGGGAGGTCAGAATTTGATTGCTTCTGGCAATCTCAGTGTAACCGCCAGTCGGCGCCGATTCAACAATGCCTTTATTTATATGCTGATGGAAGTTCACAGGCGCCGACATCTGGCAGGTGTCCATCATTGGCATAAGCCAAACCGGCTGCTGTCCAGGTGGAAATGATTGGCATGAGCCGCATTGTATTCAGGGCCCAGTGTTGCACCAAAATAACCACAGGCAGCCTCATGAGAGGCGCGCAGGAAAGCCGCTTTAGCAGCAGCGGAGTCACTGTCCCAATCGCGCAGGACATTAACGTCATCGCCGTTTTCCATAGTGAAGCCTGCAACATCCAGTGCTGATGCTGTCGCGTGTTCGCTGCGTCTGCCGGTCTCCCGGCCGTAGACATTGCGACAGGCGAACGTGCCCAGGTGCGCGACACTATCAATTGCGCTGTCCAGATGCGTCAGGGCGAGGGGTTGCAATGCCTGATACTCATACATACTCCAGCGAACCAGCAACGGACATGCGATCGTGACGGGGGAGCTGAACTCAATGCCGGTTCGGGTGATTCGGACAACGTTTCTCAAGGGGCAGTTCTCTACGGGCGTGTAGTCTTCCAGGGGAAGGTAATCCAGGAAGTTGTCGGGCGCAGAGGCCAATACCTCAAGACAGCGCTGTGGAGAATCGTCCAGGCGAGCCAGTTTCCACTTGGTCACCGGGTTCATAGGGTGAGTCAGCGATAGCGGCGACGCCGGGTTCCAGTGGTCAGGAAGATGCTGCCAGGGCTTTAGTACAGTGATCGCGGCTGACAGTGTTAAAGCAACCGCCCCGGTAAGCAGCAATCGACGCACTGCCATGATCTGCTCCTGTTGTGAGCTCCCATTATGCCTGTCAGTCGGCTGGTTTTGCGTCTATTTCGTGGACTTTAACATCGCTGGCGTGGTGATTTTTCAGAGTCTCGAGAATATCGCGCTCTCGTGAAGCATCAAGTAGCCGGACGAAAAGCAGAATATGACCTTCGTCAATTTGTTGCTGTAAAAAGTCGGCGTCACTTTGATGAATTATTTTACTGGCCAGGGCACCGACCAGACCAACGGCAACAACACCGCTGAGGGCCGCCAGTAAGGCGCCACCAAAAACTGCTGAAGACGCCACAACAGCGCCGGCAGCACCGGTTGTGCCGGCAAAGAAAAGGCTGCCGCCGAGAGAATCCTGCTGTTCATTGGCGGCGTTCTTATCAACAAAAGCGGTTACCGGCGCTTTGTCCGGTTCATGGCTATTGTTGGTGAAGGTATAGAATTCTTCGAGCGACTCGCGAACGGAATGCTCAGTTGCCAACAAGCCCAGCTGTTCACGACTGACGCCTGATGCCAGTAGCGCTCTGACCGCCTGTTTAAGGTTATCCGGGTCAATAAAAACGGCGATAGCTTCTCGAACTTTTGCTTTGTCGTCAGTGTTAGTCATAAGGTTCCTTGTCCTTGGCGGGCACAGAAGGTGACCGACTGCCAAATGGGAATGTGCTTATTTCTTCAACAACAATCTGAAAGCATAACCAGTATGATCGCAAAAATCCAGCCACGTCCAGCTTAGCGGCCGTTGTCCCGGATCAGAAACAGAACGACCCCGAAGTGGCAGCGTTGCTGCCGGCTGTCGGGGTCGTCATAGCGTGGCACTAGCGTGCCACCCATCAGTAATCTTTAAGATATTCGTCGACGTCTTTCTGGGCTTGCTCTTTGTCCTTGCCATAACGCTCCTGAACCATGCCCACCAGACGTTCACGATTGCCGTCGATGCGGTCAAGATCGTTGTCGGTGAATTTGCTCCAGCGCGCTTGCATGGAACCTTTCATCTGCTTCCATTTGCCTTCCAGAATGTCACCGTTCATAACTGAATCCTTTTTAACAGAATTGAAACTTTCAGGCTGTGGCGGCACACCGATGTGTGCCGCTACAGAGACTGTTGCCGACCAACATTTATTCAATGCTGGTGATGGCGTTGTTGCTCATTTTTTCGTCAACAGCATCAACAATCTGCTGGTACTGCTCTTCACCAATGGGCTCAGCGTTAACCACATCTTCATCAGAGAAGTCGGCTTCCGGCAGAACCTGTTTGACGTCTGCAGTGGTGACGGTTTCAGTCGCTGTTTCCTGAAGCTCAAGTGCTGGCAGCGCAGCTTTCAACTCACGCATATCCAGAGTGCCGTTGCTGTCCATATCAGCTTCGCTGAATGAAGGATGGTCGTCGGCGACAGCAAAGGCTGACAGGGAAAACAGGAAAGTTGATGCAATCATAAGTGACTTTTTCATCTTTATATCCTCGCGGTT